>BNJS01000405.1_pt1 | contig 133664 bp, 132 predicted proteins | sample 8540461 | NCBI WGS metagenome assembly BNJS01 (sample SAMD00202454, study PRJDB9452) | human saliva metagenome | isolation source: human saliva | place: Japan
AGTGACAGCGCATTCCTCTATCCGCTCCTCGCCGTCGGGGCACGCGCGAGCGTGCTGCCTCAACCGCAAGTCATCAGACCCCATCGGCACGGTACCGCTCGCGCATGAGGTCCACGTAGCCGAGGAGGTCCTGACGCAGACGCTTGGGAGTGATGACGCAGGCATCCGGGCCGAGCCGAAGCAGAATCGTCATGGCATGCAGGTGATCCATGAACTCCAGCCGGAGACAGCTCCATCCGTCATCTTCGGGAGGTTCGCCGTCTGCATCGGTCGTCGTTGCGCGCAACGTCCACTCCTGCGCATCGCTCCAACGTTCGTCCCGTACCCAGGCAGTGGCTGTGATCGCCTCGAACCTTTCAAGAAACTCCTCACGCTGTTTCTGCCATGCCGCGGCCATATCGAAGCCGGAGTCGTCAGCACACTCCTCAGCGAGTACGTCAGCCTCTTCGATCCGAGAGAGCCTGGTGAAGCGAACCTCGGTGCCGTGTGAGGCGCACAGATACCAGCCCTGCGACCAGCGGCAACTATTCCGTGCGGATCGACGACGTCCTGCGTCGTCATCCTCGACTTGTGACGGAAGACCATACGCAGTCGATGGCGCGTCAAGACCGCTTCCTGAACAGCATGGAAGACGGCGTCGGCCCGCTCGCTCTCAGGAAGGGGAAGCCACCCTTGAGGATCGACCACGACGCGCGAGGCAATGCCCATGGACCGGCTTCGATGGCTGTCGGGCACGGCGGCGAGCAGTTTGCGAGACGCGGAGACGAGGCGTCGCCAAGGCCCAGTGGCGCAGCACCCCGACTGGTGAGACCTGCGAAAGAGGCCCCGGCTCTCCTCACGGTTCAGTCCTGTCACGTCAATGCGAAAGCCGGGGTCGATTCTCACTCCCCCATGGGGTCCCGCTCGCACCATACCGGGCACGCCCGCAGCCGACAGCGCCTCAACGTCCCGCAGCACGGTGCGCCGTGAGACCTCCAGCCGCTGCGCCAGATCCGAGGCGGACAGACGACCATGGGTACGCAGCAGCCAGATCATGGACAGCAAGCGGTCAGCACGCACCGGCTCATCCTCGCACGTACGTGACACAAGGTGGCACCAATGGTCTCTAACCTCGACGCCGTCCGCCCACCTCGTATGCCGTGAGAGTCTCAGGAGCATCACCATGACGACCTTCGTTCCCAACAGCGTCATCCTCTACGTCTCCGACGTCGAGGCGAGTACCACCTTCTACCGCCGGATTCTCGGTCGCTGAACCGATCAAGACCTATCCAGGATTCAGCGTCTTCGCATTGTCCGACGACGTCACTCTCGGCCTGCAAGCAGCCGACGAGATTGAACCGGCTGCTGAGCCATACGTAGGCGGGACCGAACTGAGTTTCAGCAACGTCGAGCGTGCCGATGTCGATCGTCTTCACGAGCGGTGGACAATGCTGGGCATTCCGATGGTTCTGGAGCCGACCGTCCTCGAATTCGGCTACACCTTTGTGGCAACAGACCCCGATGGGCACCGCCTGCGTGTGTGCGCTACTGATACCTCGAGCTTCGTCTGACTCGAGACCCTCGGCGCCCTGCCCGTCACCGGGTGCAGGCCTCGATGCGCTGCAACGCTTGGGTTCATCACGATAGTTGCTGTTGCCTAAGTGCGGGTGGGGCACCGCCGGCGTTGACGTGCCCCACCCACAGTGTGGAGATCGCTCAGCTAGAGAGGGCCTGGTGACCTGCCTGCCCCAAGCCACGGGCGCGATGCGCCTCCAGCGCCTGCCTACCGAGATGCTCACTACCCAGCACCTCGCCGACGATGCGAACGGCCTCATCCCAGTCGATCGGCTCCAACGCATATGCCTTGGCCAAGGCTGGATAGTCTTCCAGGAGTTCTTCATGAACCCTGGAACTGAGTGGGCGCACATGTCCCTGCGCTCGAGAAAGCACTCCGTTGATGGCCGCATTCAGAGCAATCCTTCGCCGTCCGGTGATACCGTGCTCGGCCTGGAAGGCCAGGTAGGGCTCTTCCTTTCGATACTGGACCGCTATAGATAAGGTGTGCAAGGCATCCTGTAGCTCTTCGATGCGTTGAGACTGCTCATCAATTCGGCGACGTAATTCGTCTAACTCTGCACTGGACTCAGGCATTAACTGCACCCCCCGCTCCTTGCGACAGAAACCTAGAATAGCGCCCACATGACCCACTCGACAGAGTCAGCAATGACTTGAGCGGTGCCACCATCCAAGGAACCTGGGAGCACATCACATAGTTTCTCGTGAACGACATGCGCAGCAAGGGCAGGTACGCCTGAGCATGCTCACCGAACACTCCCCGCTCGTCGCCGTCGGGGCGGGCCTGTGCGCCCTCAGCACTGCGGCGCGCCACTGAGTCGACAACTCGGGCGCCACCCTTGCATCGGTGGCCCTCGGTGAGCTTCTGACTGCCCGGCCATAGCACTGGGGGCCGCTGTGCGCGTGAACGCCATCCCCGAGGGGCTCTCCTTTCACCGCGTCTGTTTGAGCCTCTGCGAGCGCAGTTCGGAGACGGCTTCACCCTATAGACCACTGCCCTGGCATTCATCACCATGTACCTTGCCACCTGAATCTCCCCAGGGAACACCGCCTCCAACTACGCTACTAAGGTCCCCACGAAGCTGCGCTTCAGCCTGGCGGCCGGGCGGTCCGTCTTGCGCTTGGGCTCCCCTCCCTGCGCCCTGGGCACACACGTGGGCGCAACTTCGCCGGCGTTCTGCCGAAGCCTCTGAGCCAGCAAGACACCCCCGCGCAGCTAGAGTCAATTCACTGGCCTCGTCGTCACCGCCTGATACCTGGACCTCCCGGATCGCTAGCAGGTGCGCCGAGACTGAGCTCACCGAGATTTCCCCCGACCTGCCTGTCGCAACGAGCCCACAAAACCCATGACCGCATACCTCAGAGCCGGGTACATGCGATGCCGGGCGTCAGGCCGGACGCCAGAGTCGTTAGAGTTGTTATCGCCTCCGATCATCCTCATGCTTCACACAACGAAACTACTTCCTCTAAGGTCTCTTTATGCACAACCAGTGGATGGTAGTAGAATATCGACTCATGATTCATGGGTCCAACTATATATACTTGAATCTGTTTTGACCTCAGTTCCGCCATCGCTAAAGCAGCCCCAAGCTCAACGTACATGCCTTTACCACACTCACGATTGTCGCTCATAAGAACGAATGTATCGGCACTAAGAATTCCATTGATATCCTCGCAAGCACGCCTGGAAGCTTCCATAGAATACAATGAGTATGGTTTCTCAAGAGCCTCGGTTCGCGTCCAGTCGTATGTGATGACATGCCCGGCAGCCTCCATTACCTGGAATGCCTCGCGAACTCGACGCTTCTCTTTGAACTGCCCGGAAACAAATACTCTCATAGCAATTATGAAGACTATGCGAGACTTGTCGAGGCATCGATAGAAGGGATGATATGCGAGGCAAAGGCATCGGTACGAGTATGTGCGAAGCTTAGTCGAAGTATTTCGTTCGGAAATGCATTTTTTTCGTAACGAAGACGCTCAACTAGCTTCCAACGGAAAGATTCCACAACTCTCCGAAAACGAGTGTCACCCCACCGTACATCAAAAGCCGGCAACACTATCCCTTGAAGCATTCCTGGATAGAATCTACCGTCACGGACCACGAAGGACATGGTGAATCTTTCATACGACTCTCCGTGTTGATCACATTTTACAGGAATATTGATAGAATCCCCTGAAAATGCGCGCTGAAAATCGTCTCGCGACGGAGGGCGCTCGCGGTAGTCCATAAATTCTCTTGATTTCATCTTGTCGCTGGCCGAGAGATCAAGGTGATCCTTCATGAGCAGAATGTCAGCACCTTCACGTGACACAAAATGAACGCTAAGATTATATTTCGTCGGCTGCCCAAACCTCTCAAGAAATGTGTCCTGGGAGGTTTCTCGAATCTTGGCCTTCCCTGAGAAAGTTATATTATCACGGTCCCCCCACTTCGACAGCATCTTCTCGGAGCGAATCATCATGCGCTCGACGTCCGCCGAAGAAACAATGCTTAGCCTACGAAGATTAGACACAAGTGATTGCCAGATCGTTCCATGAATCGATGACGATCAGAAGATCAATGTCGGAAGCATCCTCACCACCTTTGACATTGATAAACTTACCATAGCTCATCGAGCCTCCAACCACAGCCCCGACCGTCGTCTTCGACAGTGCTTCTTCAAAAAGACGAATATCTCGAAGCCTTCGAATGGTTTCGATTGTCGATTCAGCGAACCCTGGCGAGCGCCTTCCCTCAACATTTTTTTTGTTAGGATAGCAGGTGAGTCTGTAGACCTCTTCTCGACTCACCTCTCGTTCATAAACATTCTCCGCTGCCTGGGTGAACCTCTCAACCGCCTTCGAAAAGAAGACGCTCTCCTGGCCGTAGTAACTGTTGCTCAGCCGCGCCAAAAGCCATCCGAGAAAATCTGGCACCTTTGACGGCACATAAGGGGTATCTGCCGTAGATAGCCTTAAACACTGCTCAGCCAGTGCCTGAACTCTGTCCCAAGGATCACGAATACCTTCAACTGGTTTCATAGAGCCCATTATATAACGACCACTCAGTCGCAATATTGTGGTTCTTTTACAACCGTCGGCAATAAAATTTGGAGGATGAGACAAACACGAACTCTTTGGTGAGCATGCCTCATCGTGCCTTTCAGCCACTGAGAGTTCGAGTAAGCATGGGATGGCGGAGAGGGAGGGATTCGAACCCCCGGTGCGCTAGGCGCACAGCGGTTTTCAAGACCGCCACATTCGGCCGCTCTGTCACCTCTCCAGGCCGCACCCTCCGGGCGCGACAGGCACAGACCTTACCATCCTTGCGGGCCCGCGGTCACCGCGAGCCCACTGGTCGCCGACGTCGCGGTCGTACCTTAGGGCTCGCGTTCGAGGGGTAGAGGGTGCGAACGCGCGACCTACCCTACGAACGCGCGGCCCCTGCCCCGACTGCCCGGCGCCGGCCGGCTTCCGCGACAGTCCCTAGGACCTGCCGAAGAACCCGCGCCGGTGCGACTTGCTGGCACGCGCCGGCAGCAGCGAGTTCGGCTCGTCGAGCCGCCCCTCGGCCAGGGCCTGCCCAATTGTCGGCCACACCGGCAGGCGCGCCATGAGAGTGGCCTGCAGGGCGTGGTAGATGTCCGGGTGCCCCGCCCAGGTGCGGGTCGAGGGCCGGTTGTCGCGGTCGAGCTCGTGGGTCCACACGCCGGGCGCCTCAATGAGGAACTCCTCGGCGTAGTCGATCCAGGCCCGGTAGCAGTGCTCGTAGTGCTCGACGTCGATCTCCCCGCGACCGTCGTCGAGCAGGGGCCTGGCGAATGGCGGCCGACGCCGAGATCCCTCGCAGACCACCCAGTGCATGCGCTCGTGCACCACCGGCTTGCCGTCGAAGTCCGTGGTGTAGACGAAGCCGGGGGCGCCGTCGACGCGCCAGCCGTCGGTGCGGGCCTGCTCGAAGATGTGCTCAGCGGCCTCAAGCATCCAGTCCGGCGCGCTCATGGAGCGGTTGATGAGCGCCCCGCGCAGCTGCACGGTCAGGCGCGCCCACTCCAGCCCGTGGCCCGGCGTGACGCCGTAGGGCCGGAAGGGTGGGCAGGGCTCGTCGCGGTTGTAGTCCAGGCGCGGCTCCCAGGAGGTGGAGTAGTGCTCGGGCAGGCGCCAGCCGTGCTCGCGGGCCTGGACGTTGACGGCGAAGTCAGCGATCTTCAGGGCCCGCTCCAGCCAACGCACCTCACCGGTGACATCGGCGGTGGACAGGTAGGCCTCCACCGTGTGCATGGCTGCGTTGATGCCCGCGGTAGTCCTCGGGGCCGGTGAAGTCGGCGGCGTAGGACTCCACCGGCATCTGCTGGCCCTCGTCCCACCAGTAGCGGTCCTGGACCTCGATGGCGTCGCGCAGCAGCTCATGGGCGCCGGGCCGGTCGGCGGCCGTCGCGGTGGCGGCGGCCAGGAGCACGAAGGCGTGCTGGTAGCACTCCTTGCGGGCGTCGCGGTCGACCGGGACACCCCGCCCCTCGGCGTCGGGCTCGGGACCGATCGCCGAGTACCAGCCGCCGTTGACCGGGTCGCGCAGGGGGCCGTTCAGGGCGCGCACGCCGTGGTCGGCGTAGCGGCGGCAGCCGGGGATCCCCATGAGCGCCCCCAGGGAGAAGGCGAAGGTCATGCGGCCGGTGATCCACAGCTCGACGGGATGGGAGGGGTCCACCTCACCGTCCTGACCGATCCACCCGAATCCGGTGGGTACCTGCGCGGCGCGCGCGTAGTGCAGCAGCGCATGCGTCTCGTAGGCCAGCCAACGCTTGTGCTCGGGGGCGCCGAACCATCCCAGTCCCATGAGTCCTCCTTGATCCGCTGGGGGTCCAAGGCTATCGACCCGCCTGACACGGATCAATGCTCCCGACTGCTCCCGGTCGCCCGGCTGGTGTCCGGCGTCGTCGGTACGCAATGCACGAGGATCGGGCACTACTGGAGGAGGGTTGGGGGTACTGCGGGTAGGTAGGGCCTTCGTCCAGTGTGCACAACCCTTGACCAGTAGATCCCCACCCTCGTGGAGTAGGCCGCCTCAGGGCGGAAGCTTCGGAGCCGACGTCGTCCCCATGGCCTGCGGGCCCCGCGCGGGTACCACGCGAGCACCAGACGGGGCCAGGCTTCGCCGCAAGAAGCCGCAGATCCGCTCCCGTCGGCGCCAAGTGTCCACAGCGCTGACATTAACGACCCCGACGTCAAAGCACCCAACGGGGATCGTTGGAATGCCGCGGTTTGTCTTCGGAGCGCGGGGCAGGTGCGCCTTTGATGTCAGCACCATGGACAGCGGCGACCTGCCAGGCCGCTTCCCTCGGCCCACCGTCGCCTCCAGGACGGCCAGCCCCACCCCACCCGGGGCCGGCTACTTCTTCGGCCAGGCCGACTCGGCCTGCTTGAGCGCCTCGCGGGGGTCACCGTCCCGGTCGACCACCGGCTCAGCCCGACCCACAGGGCGCTGCTGCCCACGCTCACCGGGCATCGAGTCCGAGGCATCCATCTCCACGGTCGTCTGGCGCGACTGGAGCAGTCTCGTGGTGCGCCGGCCGACGTCGCTGGGCGCCAGGTCCGGGTCAACGCCCTGGTTGGCGGTCGCCACCCGCCCAGTCGCCATCCGCGTGCGGGCCCACTCCTGGGAGGTCAGGTACTCCATGACCGCGTTGACCGCGTCCGAGCGGGTGAAGGCCACGAGGTAGTCGGTGCCCCACCAGCACCGAGTCCGAGCCGCGGTCCGCCGCCGGGGTGACGAAGGCCGAGACCTTCGTTCCCAGCCGTACCCGCCTTAGTCGTCGCACCTCGCCGTGCCCTTCGGCCGACGCCGTCGCCCCGGACGTCCCCGTCCCGCCGCGCGGCGGTGGCGCTCGCGGTCGGGCGGGGGCCTGGACCGTCACCGGGTTGGCGCCGTCGGCGTCGGTGATGACGGTGCCCTCGGGAAGCGGCTCTCGAAGGAGGACGAGGCGTGCAGCATGAGGCAGTTGCCCTTGACCAGGTCGGACCCCGGCCTGCACGGGGGTGCGGGGAGATGACCGAGCCGCGCCCGCCGGCGACGTTCCCGTTGTCCAGGACCAGGAGTTGACGGCGTCGAGGGCCTCCACGGCGTTCGAGGAGTCGACGGGCACCCGGTGCGAGGCCCAGGTCTCGTAGACGCCGGGCCCCTGGGTGGCCAGCAGGGCGTCCTCGAGCCAGTCGGTGAGCACCCAGCCGGTCGACTCCCCGTCGGCGGCGCCCACGCACCAGGGCGTCACGGAGCCGTCGGGGTGGTCGGACCCGGACCTTGCTGGTGAGGGCCTCCAACTCGGCCCCACGTGTCGGGCACCTCGTAGCCGGCCTTGGCGAAGGCGTCCGGCGAGTACCACACGAGGGACTTCAGCGAGACCATGAGCGGGGCGCCGTAGGGCACGGAGGCGTGGATGCCGACCTGGATCCAGTGCCGGTCCCAGCCGGCCTCCACGTTGCTGTTGACCTTGTTGGGCAGCGGGTGGACGACGCCGGTGTCGACGAGCTCGGCCACCATGGCGGGCTGGGGCACGATGGCCAGGTCCGGCAGGTTCTCCGGGTTGTCCTGGCTCGAGGGCGAGGCCCCCGTGCTGGTGGACAGGTTGGCTCCCCGAGCCGTTGAGCAGGCTGGGAGCGCAGCTCGGTGGTGCCGGTGTGCTCGACGTTGATGCCCGTGCAGCTCTCGAACTCGGCCACGGAGGCCTCGAAGCGCTCGGCCTCGGTGCCGGTCAGGCTGCTGGAGATGGTGACGGTGGCGCCCTTGTGGCCCTGAGTAGGCCTGGTAGGCGGCGCAGCCGGTGGCCGCGGCCGAGCCCGTCCCACCGGCTGAGCAGGCGGCGGTGGCGGCGGCCGCCAGGGTCAGGGGTGCTGGCGGCGGCCGGGAGGCGGCCGCCTCGGCGCAGCCGACGGCGCACGCGGCCCCGGCCGGGAGCGCTCGCCTCACCGGCCGGGCCGGCGGCGCGAGCGGCGTGCTCCTCGGGGATGGAGTTGTGCTGGGAGACAGGGAGGGGGGACTGTCGCATCAGGGGTGCCTTACTCGTTCGATGAGGGCGTCCAGGACGGCGGCGCAGCCGTCCCGCCACACGGGCTCGGTCAGGATATCGCCGCGGTCGCGCACCCACTGCGGTGCGCTGCCCATGACGACGCCGGCTCCCGGCCCACTCGATCATCTCGACGTCGTTGGAGCCGTCCCCGACCGCCAGGACGTGGGCGGAGTCAGTGCCCAGGCGGGCGATGAGCGCCTCGAGGGCGGAGGCCTTGGTGACGCCCTCGGGGGCGACGTCGAGCCAGGCCGTCCAGCCGATGGCGTACTCCACCGAGTGCAGCCCGGAGTCGGCCACGATCTGGGAGAAGCGCTCCACGGGCATGCCCGGGGCCCGCAGGACCACGCGGGTGACCGGCTGGGAGACGAGCTCGTCGAAGCTGACGACCCGCTGGTCCTCGATGAGCTCGCCGTCGGGGAAGAGCCGGGAGACCTTGAAGCCGACGCCGGGGTCCTCCACGGCGATGATCCCGTCGGGCACGGCGGCGTGGAGGGTCTCGATGGCGGTGCGCGGGTCGAAGGTGCGCGAGTCGACCACCTCGTAGCCGCCGGGGACGTCCGGGTCGAGCCGCAGGGTCAGGGCGCCGTTGGCGCACACCATCCAGCCGGTGGTCAGCCCCAGGTGGCGCACCACCGGCATGGCGGCGGCGATCCCGCGGCCGGTGGAGATGACCACGGGGACCTCGTGGGCGCGCAGGCGGGCGATGGAGGCCATGACCCGCTCCGAGACGCTGCCCGTCCATGTCGAGGATGGTGCCGTCGACGTCGAGGGCGACGACGAGCCCGTGGCCGGGCGCGAGCCGGGCGCCGCCGTCGGCCTCCAGGGCGTCGAGGTCCCGCATCCGGTCCTGGACGAGGGCGTGGTACTCCTCGTGGTCCAGGGGCCGACGGCGCAGGGCGCGCTCGCCGGTGCCTGCGGTGCGGTCGGCGCCGTCCTCGAGGTGCCCGACGTACTCCGTGGAGCCGCCCAGGTGGGTCAGGGGCTGGCCGGCCGGGGCGATGCCGGTCTCGGGGTTGACGGCCGGGCCGTTGCCGGTGGGATCGGGGTCACCGACGACGTCGGTGTCGGTTCCGCGGGCGGCACCCGGGCTGGAGGCGGGACGTGGGGTTCACGGGGCCGGCCCTCAGGCGGTGGCACCGACGGGCTCGATGACCTCCAGGCCGCCCAGGTAGGGGCGCAGGCCCGCGGGCACGCGCACCGAGCCGTCGGCCTGCTGGTGGTTCTCCAGGATGGCGACCATCCAGCGGGTGGTGGCCAGGGTCCCGTTGAGGGTGGCCACGGGGCTCGTGCCGCCTTCGCGACGCTCGCGCACGGCCAGGCGGCGGGCCTGGTAGGTGGTGCAGTTGGAGGTGGAGGTGACCTCCATCCAGCGCTGCTGGGTGGGCAGCCAGGCCTCGCAGTCGAACTTGCGGGCGGCCGAGGAGCCCAGATCCCCGGCGGCGGTGTCGATGACCCGGTAGGGCAGCTCGACCAGGGCCAGCATCTCCTCCTCCATGGCCAGGAGCCGGGCGTGCTCGGCCTCGGCGTCCTCGGGGCGGCAGTAGGAGAACATCTCCGCCTTGTTGAACTGGTGGACGCGGATGATGCCGCGGGTGTCCTTGCCGGCGGCCCCGGCCTCGCGCCGGTAGCAGGTGGACCAGCCCATGTAGCGCTTGGGCCCGGCGGACAGGTCGAGGATCTCGTCGGCGTGGTAGCCGGCCAGGGCCACCTCGGAGGTGCCGGTGAGGTAGAGGTCGTCGGCGGGCAGGTAGTAGATCTCGTCGCTGTGGGCGCCCAGGAAGCCGGTGCCGCCCATGACCTGCGGGGTGACGAGGGTGGGGGTGGTCATCGGGGTGAAGCCGTGGGCGACGGCGGCGTCCAGGGCGGCCGTCATGAGCGCCAGCTCCAGGCGCATGCCCCAGCCCTTGAGGTAGTAGAAGCGGGCGCCCGGAGACCTTGGCGCCGCGGCGGGTGTCGATGATGTCCAGGCCCTCGCCGATCGCCAGGTGGTCGGCGGGCTCGAAGCCCTCGGCGGCGAAGTCGCGGGGCTCGCCGCCCTCGTGGCGCAGGACGACGTAGTCCTCCTCGCCGCCCGAGGGCGCCCCCTCGATGAGGTTGGCGAACTGGCGGGCCAGGTCGTCGAGCTCGGCGGCGGCGGCCGAGGAGGCGGCCTCGGCGGCCTTGACCTGCTCGGCCAGCTCCTTGGCGTTGGCCAGGATCGCCGGGCGCTCCTCCGGCGAGGCCTTCCCCACGGACCGGGAGACCTGCTTCTGCTCGGCGCGGAGGTTCTCGAAGGCGGCCAGCGCCTGACGGCGGGTCTCGTCGGCGGCGATGACGCGGTCGACGAGATCGACGTCGGCACCACGGGCTCGCTGGCTGGCGCGGAAGGGCTCGGGGTTCTCACGAAGCGCACGCAGGTCGATCATGGTCCCGAGTGTAGTCAGGACCGCGCCCCGGACAGCATTCGAGCAGCATCCCGGACCGATCCGGGCCGCGAGCGGGGCGGGCGGCGGAGACGGGGAAGCCGGGGACGACCAAAGTCACGGGCGAGTGGCCGAGCCGACACTCGGGGGCGGAACGGGACGGGATCGACGTCGATCCCCCGTCGCCCAGCCCGCCGTCAGGGGCAACCCGAGGACCCTGGAATCCATGGAATTATCCGGGAGATCGGGTGGTCGCGGAGCGGGCCGGCGAGGCCGCGATCCCATACACGCTCACCCTCACCCGCACCACCTCCTGACGGCGAACGTGACCCACCCCTCTTACCAACGCAATCCACCTGTGAATAGAATCCATTTCAATCGGTGCACCCTATCGTTCCCGACGGTGTTTCCGAGCCGCCACGTTGGAGGCTCGCCCCACCTCCCAGCGCACCGCTCTCCCCACACCTCCCGGCTAGTCGTCTGTCCCCGATTTTCTGTCACTCCGTCATATCAGGCTCACCGACCGCTGCGAATGCGGGCCCCGACCACAGGACCACAACTCATGCCGACCACATCATCTCCGTCCTTCTCCCAGCTGCGGGCGTTCGTAGCGCTGTGCGACCACCAGCACTTCGGCGAGGCCGCCACCGCGCTCGGAGTCAGCCAGCCCAGCCTGTCCCAGGCCATCACCGCGCTGGAGAAGCGCGTCGGCGGCGAGCTGGTGGAGCGCACCACCCGTCGCGTCCTGGTCACCTCCCTGGGCGAGGCCCTGCTGCCCTACGCCCGGGACGCCGTCCTGGCCGCCGAGGCCTTCAACGAGGCCGCCTCCAGCCAGGGCGCCGCCCTGAGCGGCACGATGCGCCTGGGCATCATCCCCACCATCGCGCCCTACCTGGCCCCCGTTCTCATCGACGGCCTGCGTGAGGCCCTGCCCCAGATGGAGCTGGACCTGCGCGAGATGGTCACCGGGGACAACCTCGACCAGCTCGCCCAGGGGCGCCTCGACGCCGCCATCATCGCCCTGGAGGACGACCTCCAGCGCACCACCGCGATCCCGATGTTCGACGAGCGGCTCGTCGTCCTCACCGCCGCCGACCACCCCTGGGCCGGCCGCACGGACGTGAGCCCCGCCGAGCTCGACGACCAGCCCCTCCTCCTGCTCGACGAGGGCAACTGCCTGCGCGACCAGACCCTGGCCCTGTGCCAGCGCTACGGCTCCCAGCCGCCGGTCGCGGTGGCCACCACCCTGTCGACGGTGACCCGCATGGTCGCCCACGGCTCCGGCGTGACGATCATCCCCGAGGGGGCGCTCCAGCTGCTGACCCCCTCCTCGGAGTACGGCGTCGCCCGTTTCGGCGACGAGGCGCCGATGCGCCGCATGGGCCTGGTGCACCGGGTCTCCTCCTCCCGCGGCGCCGACTTCGCCCAGCTGGCCGAGCCTCATCTCGCGCCTGGTGCGGGAGGCCGACCTGCCCGTGACCCCCGTCACGGACCCCGGCCGCGGCCTGAGGCCCGTCAGCTCGGGGCCCTCCCTCGCCGGCGGCCTGCGCTCTCGGGTCCGCCCTCCTCGCCATCACCTCGCGGGCCGTGACCCGGGACCGCTCAGGACGACTAGCCTGCCCCTATGACGGGCGGCACCGACGGCGGCACCCGGGCGACGACGCGCACCGGGCGGCCACTGGCCTGCGTCGTCGTCAACCCCTCCAAGCCGCGCGCCACCGCCGCGGTGCGCTCCCTGCTGGAGGGCGAGCTGCGCGAGGCCGGCTACGCCGGGCCCGTGTGGCTGGAGACGAGCGTCTCCGAGCCCGGCATGATGCAGGCGCGCCTGGCCCTGGCGGCCGGGGCGAGGCTGGTGGTGGCCGCCGGCGGTGACGGAACGGTGCGCTCGGTGGCGGCCGGCCTGGCCGGCACCGGCGCCCAGATGGGCATCGTCCCGCTGGGCACGGCGAACCTGGCGGCCCGCAACCTCGGGGTGCCGGTCGGGGACGCCCGGGCCGCGGCCCGGTGGTGGCCCACGGCGTCGATCTTCCCGCCGACCTGGCCTGGGTGCGCACCGAGCCCTGGTCCGATCCCGACGCCCTCCGACCCGGCGCATCAGGCGTCCCCGCGGGACGGGCCGACTCCACCCTCGCACCCCTGACGGGACCGAGCCGCAGCAGCCCGCCGGACTCCCCGCCCACTCCCGGCCACCCGGCCGACTCCCGGCAGCTGTCGGCCGAGGCGGCCAGGCCGTGCGCACGATCCAGAGGGCGACCCGCCGGCCGCATCAGTGGACCCGGCCCACACTCGCCGACGAGCACGCCTGCATGGTGGTGGCCGGGATCGGATTCGACGCCGGACTGGTGGCCTCCACGCGCCCGGCCCTCAAGGCGCGGGTCGGCTGGGGCGCCTACGCGCTGGCGGCCATGGAGAACCTGGGCTCGCCGCGCATGGACCTGGTGCTCAGCCTCCTGGACGAGACCGGCCAGCGGCGAGTGGAGCGCCTGCGGGCCCCGTAACCTGCTGGTGGCCAACGGCGGCCGCCTCCCGGCCGGGATCACCCTGCTGCCGCAGGCCCGCACCGATGACGGCCTGCTCGACGTCGCCGCCATCGACACGGTGGCGGGCCTGGCGGGCTGGAGCTCGCTGGCGCGCCAGGTGCTGCCGCCCTACGCGGCGCACTACTCCGAGTCGGGCCGCTCACTGGGGCGGGTGATGCTGCGCCGCGGCGGGGAGGTGGCCGTCCAGCTCTCGGCGCCGGCCCTGGTGGAGGTCGACGGCGACCTGCTGGCGCCCACGCAGGGCATGCGGGTGCGCATCGACCCCGGGGCGCTGCTCATCCGCCGCCCGGCGGCCTGACCCCGCCTCACTCCTCCCAGAAGCCGGCGACGTCGATCGCCCCGCCAGTGGCCTCGAAGTCGGCGCGCACGGCCCGGCGCAGCTCGGCGTCGTGCAGCCAGTCCAGGGCGACGGCGGCCAGCCCGTAGGCGCCGTCGAGCGCGGCCGCGTCCCCGGTGGGGGCGCCGGCGGCCTCGGTCATGGCGGGGGTGTGGAGGGCGACGTCGGGCCGGTCGGTGACCTTGATGAGCGGGTGGATGCCGGGGATGCGCTGGGAGACGTTGCCGAAGTCGGTGCCGGCGGCGATAGTCTCGGGCAGGACCCCGGCGGCCAGGGGGTCGCGGCCGCGCTCGCGCTGGGAGCGCACCCAGGAGGTCAGCAGGGGGCCGTTGTCGCGGACGGGGACCTCGTTGCAGTACTCGGAGGTGAGGATCTCAACGCCGGTGCCGGTCATGAGGGCGGCGCCGTGGAGGACCTCCTCGACCCGCTCGGCGATCTCCTTGAGGGTCTCGAGGTACTTCGAGCGCACCATGATGGACAGCTCGGTGCGCTCGGGGATGATGTTGGGGACCTGGCCGCCGTCGGTGATGATGGCGTGGAGGCGGTCCATGGGGAGCATCTGCTGGCGCAGCATGCCGATGCCGGTCAGGGCCAGGGTCGCGGCATCCAGGGCGTTGCGGCCCATGAAGGGCTGGGAGGCGGCGTGGGCCGGCACGCCGTGGAAGATGACGCGCAGGCGGCGCACGCCCAGCCAGGTCTGGTGGGTGACGTCGTGGGCGTAGGAGTGGGTCTGGATGGCGGCGTCGACGCCGTCGAGCATGCCGCGCACGGCCAGGATCTCCTTGGCGGTCGAGTTCTCCTCGGCGGGCGTGGTCTGCAGGACGATGCGGCCGGGCAGGGAGCCTGGGCGGGTGCGGGCCAGGGCGGCCAGGGCGAGGAAGGCGCCCACGGGTTGGCGCACATGACGTTGTGGCCGCAGCCGTGGCCGATGCCGGGCAGGGGCGTCGTACTCGGCGAGGATGGCGATGGTGCCGGCTGACTCACCGGAGCCCTCCGGCCGCCGCGTCCGCGCCTGCGGCCCCGGGGATCTCGGCGCGCAGGGCGGTGTCCATGCCGTAGACGCCGACCTCGGGCTCAATGCCGTGGCGGCGCAGGAGCTCGGCGACCGTGGCCACGGCGTGGTGCTCCTCGTAGCCGGTCTCGGGGTGGTCGTGGATGTCGTGGGAGGCTCGACGATCTGCGGGGCCAGCTCGGCGACGAGCCTCCCCCAGGGCGGCGCGCAGGCAGTGGGGGCTCCGGCGTCGTCGGGCAGGGGCCGGTGCCGGGCCGACGACGCCGCGGCGCTCCTCGGTCTCGGCGAGCATGCGCTCCTGGATGGCGCCGGAGGGGACGGTGGGGCGGGTCAGGTCGTTCAGGTCGCGCATGGGTCCCTATCTTGGCCCAGCCGGCCTCCCCACGCTCAGTCGCGAGGTGCGGCGAGCCGACGGGCCGCGTCGACGACGACGGCGCGCTGACGTTCGTGCGCCTCCTCATCCTCGAGGGGCCCGCACAGCATCCGCGCCACCTGGGGCACGGTGGACCACCAGCCGGTCAGCGACATGAGCATGAGCATGAGCGCCCCAGGGTCGACGTCCCGGGTCAGGACGCCGGAGTCCTGGCCACTGCGCACCCCGGCGATCTTGCGCTGATAGTGCTCGCGCCGCAGCTCCTCCTCGGGCACCTCGTCGTCGAAGGTGAGGGCCTCCCAGCACAGCAGCCGGATGAGCTCGGGGCGTTGCCGGTGGTAGTCGTAGAGGCGCCCGGCGTAGTCCCCCGCATCCTCGCCGTCATCGAAGGCGGGCGGAACGGCCTCGGCAGCCCTGGTCAGCTCGTCGCGCAGGACTGCGGAGAACAAGCGGTCCTTGGAGCCGAAGTAGTTGTAGACGCGCTCCTTGTTGACCCCGCCCGCTTGGCGATCCGCTCGACGGTGGTCCCAGCAGGCCCACGGAGGGTGAACTCGGCGGTGGCGGCGTCCTTGATCTTGCGCTTGGTCCCCTCGGTGTCCCAGGCCATGACACTCCGTCTCCCGTGTCCGCGAGCGCCGGCGGCAAACTCCAACGCTACCGTTGCAACTACTCCTCCAGTCTACTAGGGTCATTTCCAACGCTTACGTTGGAAAGGGGTTCTCATGTCTCCCGTCGCACCGACCCTGATCAACATCCCGACGTCACCCACTCCCCGAGTCCCTCGACCCCAGTCGACGACTCGGTCGGCCTCTCCCGTCTACCCCGCCGGCAGCGGCGCGACCGCCGCCCTCGTGGTCACCGCACTGCTCGTCCTCACCCAGCTGTACGCCGCCATCCCCCTGCTCACCCCGATCTCGACCGACCTCCATGGCAACGCCACGGTCGCCCTGTCGACGGCCTTCAGCCTCACCTACGCCGCGGGCTTCCTCATCTGGGGGCCGGTCTCCGACCACTACGGCAGGAGGAGGACCATGGCGCTCGCGCTGGGGACCCTCACCGTCTCCACCGTCTGCTGCGCCCTGGCGCCGTCGCTCCCAGTCCTCGCGGCCCTGCGCGCGATCCAGGGCCTGAGCGCTTCCGGTTTCGCACCCGTGGCCCTGGCCTACCTGTCCGAGGCGCTGGCGCCACCGAGGCGGGCCGGGGCGATCGGGGCGATGTCGACGTCGTTCCTCGTGGCGGGCATCTTTGGCCAGGTGCTGGCCTCGCTGGTCGCGCTGCACCTGGGGTGGCGGTGGTTCTTCCCTCTGTGCGGCGGGCTGCTGGCCGTGGCCCTGGCGGTCGTCCTCGCCGTCGTGCACGACGCCGCCTCCAGCCCTTCGGGCTCCTCGCTTCGGGGGCAGTTCGCATCGCTGGGCCGGCTCGCAGTCAGGCCGGCGGTTCTGGCGCTCAGCCTGGCGCACGTCACGCTGCTCATGGTGTTCGTCGCCATGTACACGGGGATCGGCGGCCATCTGGAGTCGCTGGGCATGCGGCCGTCGACGATCATCCTCATTCGCCTGGCGGCCCTGCCGGCCATGTTCCTCAGCCTCGTGGCGGGCCGGCTCGCGGCCAGGTGGTCCTGGGCGCAGCTAGCCCGGCTGGGCTTCGGGGTGTCGGCATTGGGCATGCTCGGTGAGGCACTGCTGGCGCAGAGCCTGGTGGGCCTGGTGGCCGGCAGCATCGTGTACGTCGCCGGGGTAGCGCTGGCTGCACCGGCAATGATCAGCCTCTATGGACGGGTCTCCGCACCCAACCGCGGCAGCGGCATGGCGCTCAATGGGTTCATCCTGTTCGTCGGCACGAGCGCAGGCCCGCTCCTGGCGACGTCGTCGCCCACCTTCCGGACGCTGGCTCTCATCCTGACCGGCATCCTGGCCGTGGCACTGGCCGCGATCACCGGTTTCAAGGCACTGGCCGACGCCGACCGCTGACCGCCGCCCGCACGGCGGGAGCCGCCCCGTCCTCAGCTGAAGAGCGAGGCGGCCACCATGGTGTCGCCCTCCTTGATGCCCGGGGGGATCGCGAACAGGGCCGAGGCCTCGTGCTTGAGGTACTCCTGGAGGGCGTCGCTCTTGGTCATGCGGTCCAGGATCGGGTAGAAGTTCGTGCGCGGGTCACGCACGAAGGCGATGAAGAACAGGCCGGTCTGCAGCAGCCCCAGGGAGTCGGAGCCGTCGGTGTAGTTGTAGCCGCGGCGCAGCATCCGGCGCCCCTGGTTCTGCTCCGGTGAGACGACGGCGATATGCGCGTCGGCCGGCACGAGCGTCTCGCCCTTGTCGTCCTTGGCCGCGTAGTCCACGGCCGTGAACTCCTCGGAGGACTTCGTGGGGTTGGCGATGCTCAGCGGCGCCCCGTAGCGCTTGTCGCGCCCCATGGTCTGCTCCTGCTCGATGAGCCGCAGGCGGTCCCAGATCTCGGCGAGCATGCGGATGCGCCGGGCCACGTAGTAGGTGCCGCCCGTCATCCACTCGGCTGCGGCGTCGTCGCCCTTCTGGACCCACAGGTGCTTGTTGAGCTGGTCGGAGGAGTCCTCGGCCTTGATGTTGTTGGTGCCGTCCTTGAAGCCGAAGAGGTTGCGCGGCGTCTCCTGGTCCACGGAGGTCGACGACGTGCGCCCGTAACCGACCTGGCTCCACCGCAGTGTGGCGGTCCCGAAGGCGATGCGGGTGAGGTTGCGGATCGCGTGGACGCACACCTGGGCGTCGTTGGAGCAGGCCTGGATGAGCAGGTCGCCGTCGGACTGGGCGGCGTGGAGCTGGTCGCCGGCGAAGGAGGGCATGCCCTCCTTGAGGACGGCGGGCATCTTGGCGGCCAGGCCGAAGCGGTCCTTGCCGTCGGCGTCGACGAACAGGCCCTTGCCCACGCCGAAGGTGATGGTCAGGCCGTTGGGCTTGTAGCCCCAGGCCTCGCCGGTGTCCTTGGGCGGCAGCTGCTTGTTGGAGCTGGGCTGGCCGCCGATGAGCTCGCCGGCGGTCATCTGCTCGGCGGCCACGGCCCAGTCGGACAGGAGGGTCTTGAGCTCCTCGACGTCGGTGGTGGAGACGTCGAAGGCCGCGGTGAACATGTTGTCCTGGGCGGGGGTGGTGATCCCCGCCTGGTGGTCACCCCGGAAGGGGTAGGTCGTGAGGATGGCGTCCTCGGGGCGGCGGGAGGCCTCCCAGGCGCGCCCGCCGGCCACACCGGCCAGGCCCGCGAGCGCGGCACCCAGGCCCGCACCGGTGAACATGGCGCGGCGGCTGGTGCCCTTGGCACCGGGCTTCCCGGCCTGTCCGGGCTTCCCCGTCGCATCTCGGCTTCTCCGGCTGGTCAGCCGTGTCGGAGGTGCTCGCCTCCTCAGACTGCTCCGCCGCGTCGGAGGCCGGAGGCGCTGTCATCCCGGGCCCTTCCGACGTCGGGGCCTGCGGCTCCTGCTGCGCCTGCGCGGTCTCGTCCCTGGGGCTCATCAGGGTCTCGTCCCGGGCCGCGTCGTCGGCGACCGGGAGGTGTCCGACTCGTGGGCCGGCTTGCCACTCACTGCTGTCTCCTTCCGGGGTGTCCGGGTTGCTCTGGCGCCGATGCCTCAGAGGACGGTTCCAGCGACCTTGGACAGCGACTCGCTCAGGGCGTTGACGGCGTCGGAGAACTTGCGCTGCATGTCGGTGTAGGCGTTCTTGTCGGGGGTCTCGCCGGCGTCCTTCTGGACCGAGGCGATGGTGGAGTAGTCCACGTAGGTGGGCTGGCCGTTGGAGGCCTTCCCGGAGACGTGGGCCGCGACGAGCTTCTCAACCGCCGCGAACTGGGTGGTGATCTTCTCGGCGAGCTTGGCGTCCTTCTTCTTCATGAGCTCCTCGACGTTGCCGTAGGCGACCTTGGCGCCCTCGACGTTGGCCTGGAAGTCGTAGAGGTCGGTGTGGGAGAAGGTCTCCTCCTCGCCGACGATCTTGGAGCTGGCGACCTCCTCGAGGAGGCCGGAGGCGCCGTTGGCGACGTCCTCGAGCCCGAGCTCGAACTTCTTCCCGCCGGCGCCGGTGATGTTTCCGTAGACGAGGTCGTAGAGCGACTTGGTGTCGGCGTTGAGCTGGTCGGCGACCTTCTTGCGGGAGGCGTCGTCGGCGAACTTGAAGGGACTGGAGGAGTCCTGGGCCCACAGGTCGGCCTCGATGCGGTGCCATCCGGTCCATCCGGCGAGGACGTCCTTGTCCGTGACGGCCTTGCCGGCGCCGGAGGCGAGGTCCTGGACGCGGGTGTCCAGGGCGGCGTCGAGGTCGCCGGCCTCCTTGAGACCGAAGGACTCGGCGGTGGGCTCGATGCGCTCGTAGTACTGGCGCGCCAGCGGGTAGAGGCTCTTGGCGGTGGCGGTGTCGCCGGAGGTGTAGGCGGTGACGAAGCCCTGGGTGGCGGTGAGGAGCTGGCCGGTCTGGTCGCGCACGTAGGCGGTGTAGTTGGTGACGGCGGTCTCGCGCGCCTTGGCCTCGTCGGCGCTGACGTCGACGGCGGCGCCCTTGGTGATCTTCAGCTCGGTGACGCCCTTGAGCTCGCCGACCATGTTGGGCTTGCAGGCGGCGTAGTAGGTGCCCTCCTTGAGGGAGGTGGTGAGCTTCGTGGTGGTTCCGGGGCCGATGTTCTCCTGCTCGGAGACGATCTGGAGCTTGTCCTCGGTGAGAATCTCGAACTCGTTGGGCGCCGTGCCGGAGTTGGTGATGGTGAAGGTGACGACGCCCGAGGGGAAGGAGGTGGAGGAGAGCTTGCAGGAGTCGTCGGTGAGGGTCACCGTGATCTCCTGGGCCGACCCGGATCCGGAGGCGCCGCCCTTGGCGTTCTTGGGGTTGTCGGCGCAGGCGGCCAGGCCCAGGCCCATAGCGGTCAGGGGAGCAGGGTGAGGACGTTGCGTCGCTTGATGGTGGGCATGGTCTTTCCTTTGGTGAGGAGTGGTGTGGACAGGGGGTGGGGAGGGTGGCCGGGGGCGGTCAGGAGGTCCTCGACGGCGTCGGGCTGGAGTCGGCAGAGTCCTCGGTGCTCGCGGCGGCCGGGGCGGCGTCGACTGCGCGGGCGGGCGAGGGCCATCGGCCCGTGATCTGGAGGGTGAGGAGGACCAGGGTCGGGACGATGTAGACCCCACCAGCCCACGACCTGCAGGACAGTGGGCTGGAGGTTGAACTGGAACATGGCCTGGAGCAGCACGTAGAGCCAGTGGAGGGCGAGGTGCTGTCGGGCAGGTAGCAGGACAGGTCCCAGGCGTGGCTCGTGATGCCCGGGCAGGAGGCCCGCCTCCTGCAGGTCCCCGACGCCGTGAGGCGATGATGCCGGCGGCGACGACGACGAGGAAGTAGCCGGTCACGGCGAAGAAGACGCGCAGGTTGATGCGCACCGCGCCCTGGTAGATGAGGACACCCAGCACGATGGCCAGGACGAGGCCGGTGACGACGCACCGTCGTCTGCATGGTGGAGCTCTCGATGCTGGAGCGCACGGTGGCCCACACGAACAGGGCGGTCTCCACTCCCTCGCGCCCGACGGCGACGACGGCGATCCAGACGACGCCCCAGCCGGAGCTGCCTGCGGACAGGGACTTGGACAGTGATCCTCCAGCTCGCCCTTGAGCTCACGGGCGTTCTTCCCCATCCAGAAGATCATCCAGGTCACCATGCCGACGGCGACGAAGGACAGGGTGCCGCCCGAGGATCTCCTGGGCCTGGAAGGTGAGGGTCTTGGGGCCCCAGGTCATGATGGCGCCGGCGACCAGCGGGATCAGCGCCGCCAGCCCGACCCCCAGCCACAGGCTTTGGGCAGGGCGTCGCGGCGGTCGGACTTTGACCAGGTGAGGCGACGATGATGCTGACAACGAGCGCCGCCTCAGGCCTTCCCTCAGGGCGATGAGCAGGTTGGCGAGAACACTCGACCTCCAAGTCACGAATCAATCTCAGAGTCACGACGGTCGAGGTAAGCCCTAGCCTTAGACGATCTCACCACCAAAGACTCACGTTTCTCTCGCTCATGTGGGGATGAAGCCCAGTTTCGTCCAGTCACACCCGAGTCCGCGCGCCCGAGGGCACCCCACAGTCTCCCGGGCCCTCGCCCGGTCGGGGACGCCTGGCGCGGCCGACACGAGACCCAGGCGCCCGCCCCTTCCGCCACTTCCCAGCGCCCGCTCACCGAGACTCTGCTTGAGACCGAGACTCCAGCCCGGATGGTGCTACACTGGCAGCGACTGAATTCCTAGTAACCTTCGCCATGTTTGCGGGTGGACCGGCTGCACCCAACGGCAAGCCGGTCTGACTGCCCGATCTCACATCGAGACCGGGCGGTTTTCTTACGCCACCCTCACACTGTGCCCGAGCGTGGTATGCATCTCCCATGCCTGCTCACCACCTTCGCGTGGGGATCGACGTCGGCACCCATTCCGTCGGGCTCGCAACGCTGCGGGTCGACGACCAGGGGACCCCCATCGAGCTCCTCTCAGCACTGTCACATCCACGACTCCGGGATCGGCAAGGAAGGAAAAAGGATCACGATCACCCGTAAGAAGGCTCTCCGGCGTTTCGCCCGGCGCACCGGCACCTGCTGCAGTCATCGACGCGAGCGGCTCCAGCAGACTCGACAAAGGTGCTGGTCGACCTCGGATTCCCAATCCCGAAGCCAGAAGAGTACCCCGACCTCAGCGAGCGAACCGACCCATACCGGGTATGGCGGGTGCGCGCTCGGCTGGTCGAAGAGACGCTGCCCGAGGAGCTGCGCGGCCCGGCCATCTCCATGGCGGTGCGCCACATTGCGCGGCACCGGGGGTGGCGCAACCCGTACTCGAAGGTCGAGTCGCTGTTGTCACCCGCAGAGGAATCGTCTGTTCATGAGGCGCTGCGCAAGCGCATCATGACGAAAACGGGCGAGGTCCTCGACGACGACATCACCCCCGGGCAGGCGATGGCCCAGGTGGCACTGACCCACAAGATCTACATGCGCGGCCCGGAGGGCATTCTCGGCAAGCTGCACCAGAGCGACAACGCCAATGAGATCCGGAAGATCTGCGCCCGCCAGGGCATCTCTTCCGATGTCTGCAAGCAGCTGCTGCGAGCCGTCTTTCGAAAGGCGGAGTCTCCACGCGGTTCAGCCGTCTCTCGCGTGGCTCCCGACCCGCTTCCCGGTCAGGGCTCCTTCCGGCGCGCGCCGAAGTGCGATCCGGAGTTTCAGCGGTTCCGGATCATCTCCATTGTGGCTAACCTCCGCATCAGCGAAACCAAGGGAGAGAATCGGCCACTGACAGTGGACGAGCGCCGCCAGGTGGTTGCCTTCCTCATGGAGGACTCGCAAGCCGACCTGACCTGGGTTGACGTGGCTGAGAAGCTAAGAGTCTCCCGTCAGGCTCTGCGGGGTACCGCGATGCTCACCGCCGATGGTGAGCGGTCGGCCGCTCAACCTCCGATCGATGTCACCGACCAGATCATGCGCAAGACCAAGATCAGCGCGCTAAAGACCTGGTGGGACAAGGCCGACGCCGAACGACGGGGCGCCATGGTCCGTTACCTCTATGAGGGGCTTGAGGACTCGGAGTGCGCCGAGGTCATTGCCAGGCTGCCGGAGAAGGACCACGCCAAGCTCGATTCTCTCCACCTCCCAGCCGGACGTGCGGCATATTCTCGGGAGTCATTGACGGCCCTCAGTGACCACATGCTGGAGACGACCAACGATCTTCATGAGGCGCGCAAGCGGCTCTTCGGCGTCGATGACTCATGGGCCCCTCCGGCCGAGCCTGTGGGCGCCCCAGTGGGCAACCCGTCAGTCGACCGGACTCTCAAGATCGTCGCACGGTACCTCTCTGCGGTTGAGAGTATATGGGGCACGCCTGAGGTCATTCATGTGGAGCATGTTCGCGATGGCTTCACCAGCGAGCGCACAGCAGAGGAGCGAGATAAGGCGAATAGGAGTCGCCACAACGACAACCAGAAAGCGATAGAGAAGATTCAACACGACTACGGCAAGGAGGGATACATAAGCCGTGGTGACATCGTGCGCTTCCATGCCTTAAAGTTACAAGGAAGCGCCTGCTTGTACTGTGGGACAACAATCGGTTACCACACATGCCAACTGGACCACATCGTTCCACAGGCCGGCCCAGGTTCGAACAATCGCCGTGGGAATCTTGTGGCCGTCTGCGAGCGCTGCAACCATTCGAAGTCGAACACTCCGTTCGCAGTGTGGGCCCAGAAGTGCGGGATCCCTCACGTCGGAGTGAAGGAAGCCATTAGTCGAGTAAACGGGTGGGTTGAACATAACCATAGCACATCATCCGGAGACTTGACGCGCCTAAAGAAGGAGGTCATCGCTCGTCTTCGGCGCACCCAAAAGGATCCAGAGATCGATGAGCGCAGCATGGAGTCCGTGGCCTGGATGGCCAACGAGCTACACCATCGCATTGCGGCCGCCTACCCCGAGACCACTGTCATGGTCTACCGAGGCTCTATCACCGCAGCAGCTCGCAAGGCGGCCAGCATCGAGTCCCGCATCAACCTGATCGGAGAGAAAGGACGCAAGGATCGCCTTGACCGCCGACACCATGCCGTGGATGCAAGCGTTGTGGCACTCATGGAACCAAGTGTTGCCAAGACCTTGGCAGAACGGTCAAGTCTTCGCGGGGAACAGCGCCTCACTGGCCAAGAACAGACCTGGAAGCAGTACACAGGATTGACCGTGGGCGCGCGAGAGCGCTTCGAGGCGTGGCGTGGCCACATGCATCGGCTCACGGAGTTGTTCAACGAGAGTTTGGCAGCAGATGAAGTGTACGTCACCCAAAATATTCGCCTTCGACTATCTGACGGCAGCGCGCACACCGTCAAAGCATCAAAACTAGTCTCCCACCGCCTCGGCGACGGACTGACAGTACAACAGATCGACCGGGCCTGCACTCCCGCACTGTGGTGCGCACTCACTCGGGAGATAGACTTCGATGAGAAGAACGGCCTTCCCGCACGGGAGGACCGCGTGATCAGAGTTCATGGTCAGGAAATCAGCTCCGCCGATTGCATTCAAGTTTTCTCCAAAAGAAAGAAAACCAAAAGCGATCGAGACGAAGCTCCTTTCGGGGCTATCGCAGTGCGCGGCGGATTCGTCGAAATTGGGTCATCAATTCATCACGCCCGCATCTACCGCATCGAGGGCGAGAAGCCCGCCTACGCGATGCTCCGCGTCTTCACTCATGACCTGCTCAGTCAGCGGCACGGGGATCTCTTCTCTGCGGTCATCCCACCCCAGTCGATCAGCATGAGATGCGCTGCCACAGAACTCCGCCAGGCTATCTCTGAAGGCAGGGCCACTTATCTGGGATGGGATCGTTGTCGGGCGACGAACTGCAGATTCACGTCGACACATTCACACACTACGAGATCGGAGAGTTTCCTTAAAGACTACCCCAGCACCACACGCTGGCGCATCTGTGGATATGACTCTGAAACTATGCTAAACTTCTGAAAACCAAGAATTCTTTCAGCAGAAGGATTAAACAATTCAAAGTGACGTCGCAGGTAATGTAATTAAAAACTAAAAGGGTGGCGTGTCGCTATTAACGAAATTAGCCAAAAGTGCATCCTACTGTTGTTCGGCGCGATGCCCTAGGGCCGCCCTCGACATTCCAGCAGATCTAATCTCCCGTCACCTGGACTATCGAGTGAGGATCGCCGATGGACACCGCCTGGCGCATCATTGACTGCTCGTCACTGGAGGGGCGCATCACCTCGGATCGAGGAGCAATCTGCATCCACCAGGATGACGGCGGTGAGCATCGGATCCCAACAGCCGATGTGGCGGTCGTCCTCATGGGTCCTCGCGTGAGCTTCTCGACGGCCGTCGTGCATCGCCTGCTGGGCGCGGATGTCATCGTGCTGTTCTGCGACTGGCGGGGCGTCCCCGAGGGCGCCGCCTATCCATGGCATGAGCACGGTCGCGTTGGGGCCAGGCAGCTGGCGCAGTCGCAGCTCTCTGAACCGCGGAGGAAGAATGCGTGGGGTCGCCTGGTGAGGGCGAAGGTGCTGGGGCAGGCGACTGTTCTGCGTCAGAAGGATCGTCCTGCGGCAGCCCGACTCAAGGAGATGGCGCGTTCGGTGCGCTCGGGTGACCCGGAGAACGTCGAGGCTCATGCCGCTCGCCTGTACTGGTCCCGGCTGTTCGCCTCCGAGGGTCATTTTCTCCGGCGCCCGGAGGCGGAGGATCACCGCAACAGCTGCTTGAACTACGGTTATGCGGTCCTGCGCGCGCACGGGATCCGTGCGGTGGTGAGCGCTGGGCTCAGCCCAACGCTCGGCCTGTTCCACCATGGGCGAGGCAATATGTTCAACCTGGTGGATGACATCATTGAACCCTTCCGCCCCGCGGTGGATGACGCTGTACTGCATCTGGATCCTGATGCGAGTCCCGCGGAGCGGCAGGTGAAGCAGGTTCTGGTTGCTGCGGTGCAACAGCCATTCCGTGACGACGGCGCTACGCTCCCAACCGTCTTGGAGGAGCTGGCTCAGCACTTGGGTCAGTACTGTGAAGGGGACCGAGCCCGCTTGGATGTCCCGTCGTGGACCGGTCCTAGGCATGAGTCCTGATGGCGGATGATCCAGTGTGGTGCGTGGTCATGTTCGATCTGCCGGTGGCGACGAAGAAGCAGCGCAAGGAGGCGACTCGTTTCCGGCACCTTCTCCTGGATGAGGGTTTCTGGATGCTCCAGTACAGCGTCTACGTCCGTTACTCCCCGACCGTCGCCGGCGAGCCTCGCAGGGTGGGCTCGATCAAGCGTAACCTGCCACGCGGCGGTGAGGTGAGGATGCTGTACGTCACCGACCGCGAGTGGTCGCGCACGCTCTGTTTCCGCAACGAAGAGCCCGTTGAGGCTGAGTCAGAGCCCCAACAACTCATGATCTTCTGACCTCTGACGAGGTGTTTACACTGGTCAGACCCCCTTGACAGACGTTTCAGAAGTCTATCAAGGGGTCTGGTGACTGAATCCCAGCTGGTTTTCAGGGCCTCGTCGAACTCAGGGAAGTCTATCAAAGGGGTCTGGTGACTGAATCCCAGCCCGGCGGCAAGCTCCACGCCTACGTCGGGAAGTCTATCAAGGGGTCTGGTGACTGAATCCCAGCTGATGGTTCTGCTGGTGTTGCAGCCGGTGAAGTCTATCAAGGGGTCTGGTAACTGAATCCCAGCGTGGGTCGGCGCAGTGACGCTGACCCCTGAAGTCTATCAAGGGGTCTGGTGACTGAATCCCAGCGTCAGGCGTTCCTCCGCGTCCAGCCGGATGAAGTCTATCAAGGGGTCTGGTGACTGAATCCAGCAGGGGTCCCCGCTGTCCACCTGTGTGTGGCGAAGTCTATCAAGGGGTCTGGTGACTGAATCCCAGCGGCGTGGAAGGCCCGTCGGCGGCCCTCGGAAGTCTATCAAGGGGTCTGGTGACTAAATCCCAGCGGCAAGGTGACATGTGCGCAGGGCAGCGGGGGCTCCGGCGTCGTCAGGCAGATCCGGTGCCCGGCCGACGACGCCGCGCGCGCCTCGGTCTGGCGAGCATGCGTCCCTGGATGGCGCCGGGGGGACGGTGAGGTGGGTCAGGTCGTTCAGGCCGCGCGCGAGTCCACTCGCCGCCCTCGCGCATGAGCCACTCCCTCATCGAGGACTTACTTTCGGTACCAGGACTGCGCTGTCCCCAGACGACTGCGCGGGAGATCCCCAGTAGCCTGGAGGACAACGTGGTCCTCGATCGAAAGTACGTCCTCGGTGGCGTCTGCAGGCGACGACAACACGACGGGCGGCGCGCCAGCGAGAAGAGACTCCGCCAGCGCACCGCCCCGGGAAGGAAGGTGGGGGCGAGGGCGCGCCGTCCGCGCACCTCAGTCTCGCCCCCACCCGTGAGTCAAGCCGCTCGCGCAGCCTCAGCTCGTCGAGCCTCCGCTCTGCGCGGCGCCCGAACTCCCGGCATCGCCACCGGCGGCGCCACCGCCGACGGCGTCACCGGTCCGCCCCGTGGCCACAGAGCCCCCGCCGGACATCGCGGCACCGACCTCCACCTCGGCCCAGCGTCGGCCTCTTCCTTGAGTCGGGTGTTGACCTTCTCGACGTCGAGGCCGCATGAGCAGGAAGAGGATGATCCCGTTGGCCGCCAGCGGCAACCACACGTACATGATGTAGATCATCTGGATGGCGGACTCCGGCTGGACCTTGAGGTCCCCGTCGTACCCGGAGGCTGCCAGCAGCCACCCGGACAGGGCCGTGCCGAGCCCACCACCCACCTTCACGCCGAGCGACGTGCGGGAGAACATGAGCCCGTCGATGCGCTTACCGGTACGCAGCCAGGTGTGCTCCGAGGCCTCGGCGATGAGGGCGTTGAGCGTGCCCTGCAGTGAGCTCATACCCAGGGCCGCGACCCCGGAGAGAATCAGCATGAGCGGGAGGCTGTTCATGTAAGCGGCCACGAGCACCCCGAGCCGCCCCAGGGTCGCGATGACATAGCCGACGATGTTGATCCGGTACATGCTCCCGAAGCGACTCACCACCACCGGCGTGATGAGGAGCCCGATCATGAGCGGGATGTTGATGGACCAGGCGAAGGTCTTCAGCAGGTCCTCGTCCCCCAGGACGTACTTCATGAAGTAGATACCCATGTTGAGCATCGCCGTGAAGATCTGGGTGAGGAGGAAGACGATGAGGATGATGAGGTAGTACTTGTTGGACACCAGCATCTTGGCCGACTCCGCCACCGAGAGCTTGTCCTCCTCGGGCTCCTCCTCACCCACGAGCTCCTCGGGTGGCAGCTCCTTGACCGAGAAGACTGAGAGCGTGTTGACCGCCAGGCCGAGCAGCGCGTAGAGGATCGCCATCGTCCGCCAGCCGCTCGCGCCGCCACCGAACATGGCCACGCCGCCCACCGTGGCACTCTGGATGAGCAGGTTCGTCCCGAAGGCGAACATGAAGCGGATGGAGCCCATCTGCACGCGCTCAGCCCCGTTGCGGGTGATGAGAGCGGTCAGCGAGGAGTAGGCAATGTTGTTGGCCGTGAAGAACACGGCATTGAGCAGCGTGTAGGCGATGAAGAACCAGGCGTACTTGGCGGTGTCCCCCAGGCTCGTGGGGATCGCGAAGATCGCGATGAGCAGGACGGCACAGCCCACGAACCCCCACAGCATCCACGGGCGGGCCTTGCCCATCCGCGTGTTGGTGCGGTCCAGCAGCGCCCCGAAGATGATGTCGGAGAAGCCGTCGAAGAGCCGGGGAGACCATCGTGAGCGTGCCGACGACGCCCGCGTTCAACCCGGCGGTGTCCGTCAGGTAGATCATGACGAAGGCGGACAGCAGGACGTAGACGACGTTGCCGGCGACGTCGCCCGATCCGTAGCCCACCTTGTTGTACCACTTCAGGTACTTCCTCTCGCTGGCCGCCTCCAGTCCGATTCCTGCGGCGGGGGCGCCGACCTTCTTGGCGGCGGAGTCGCTGCTCATGGCTTCACCTCGTTGTGAGTGCTGGTGTGGGTGATGAGGGGGTTGAGCAGGAGATGAAGTCCATCCCCAGGCTCCTGGCTGTCGACCTGGTAGCGGGGCCGCAGGGCAGGGCCCGGCATGCTGGATCCGATGCCGGCCATGGCGGCGTCCAGGCACTGAGGACCGTGCTGCCCGACGGCGTCAGGCTCGGTGTTGCGACGCCGAGCGGCCAGTTCCTCCTGCGTGTATCGGGAGGCGTTGAAGGAGAAGGGGGTCGGCCCGACAGCGGCCAGGCTCAGCCCGCCTCCGGAGAGGAGGACCTTGTTGCAGTCGGCGTGGCTGCCGTTCTCCTGGGGCCTGATGTAGTCCTCGTGGAGGTCGACGACGTCGGCGCTGAAGGCCCCGTGGTAGCTGGCGCGGTGCTTGTCGACGTAGCTCTCCTGCGGGCCCAGGCCGTAGTAGTCGACCTGGCTCATGGACTCGGGCAGGAAGAGGCGCAGCCCCAGGCGCGGCAGGCTGGGGAAGCCCAGCGTCCGGCGCAGTCGCATGTTCAGGCTCAGGACGCCGTCGTCAGTGAGGGTCCAGACGAGCCGTCCGTGCAGGGCGGGCTGGACCGAGGGGCGCCACGAGGCCGACGTCGGCGCTGATGGTGACGCGCCCGGGCTCCTCGTTGACGTCGACGCCGTAGGCGCGGGCCACGGCCTGGTGGTAGTGGGCGCGCTCCCACTCCAGGCGCGCGTGGCGGTCGTTGTCGGTGGGCGCCCGCCAGATGTTGAGCTCCACCGGGCGCTGAAGGGCTCGCGGCCCTCCGATGACAGGGACACGGGCAGGCCGGTGCGCGTGTCGATGGTGCAGCTGAGACGGTCACTGTCGACCTCGATCCGAGTGCCCTCCCGCCTGACCGGCAGGCGGGTCTCGCCGATGGGGCGGTCGGCGAGTGAGGGCGACCCACCGGTGGCGCCCTGTCGGCGTTGCGCAGGGCGATCTCGTCGAAGCCCGGGACGTGGCCGGCGGCCCGCAGCGAGTCGGGTCGGGCGAGCCGGTAGGTGACCAGCAGGTGGCAGCGTCGGTGGGCGGGACCTTCGGTTCGCAGCGCAGCATGACGCTCGTGCGCGGCGGGACGGGCTCGACCAGGTCGAGGTCCTCGCGGTCCACGACGACGCCGTCGCAGCGCACCTCATAGGAGATGCGCAGGTACTGGGACAGGTCGGTGTGGTCGAGGTCGTTCTGGATGGTGAGCAGGCCCTCCTCCTGGTCGTACTCGATGACGCGGGCGGGGCGCTGGACGTTCTTGAGCTCGGCGAGTCCCGGGTGGGGGACGCGGTCGGGCGAGACGAGCCCGTCGACGCAGAAGTTGCCGTCGTGGACGGCCTCGTCGTGGTCGCCGCCGTAGAGCTGGATCGGCCGACCGTCGTCGCTGGTCCCGGCGGTGACCGCGTGGTCGCACCACTCCCACACGAAGCCTCCGCACATACGCTCGTCGGCCCGGATGATCTCCCAGTAGTCCTCGAGGTCACCGGGGCTGTTGCCCATGGCGTGGCAGTACTCCACGAGGATGAAGGGCTTGTCGGGGTCGGAGTCGAGGTAGTCGCGGATCTCCTCGATGGCCGGGTACATGCGGCTGTACAGGTCGATGCAGGAGTAGTCGTAGCGGCGCTTGGAGTCCCGGTAGTAGGAGCTCTCGTAGTGGGTCAGCCGTGTGGGGTCGAATTCCTTGGCCCAGAAGAGCGCCGCCTCGAGGGTGCAGCCGTAGGAGCACTCGTTGCCGGCGGACCAGGGAGATGATGCTGGGGCGGTTCTTCTCGCGATGGACGCACAGCCTCATGCGGTCGACGGTGGCCTCGGTCCCACTCAGGAGTTGTCGGCGATGGGCTCGTTCCAGTGCTCGACCTGGTTGTCCCAGGAGGGGTCGGCCAGGAAGCGGCTCTGGGTGCCGTGACTCTCGTTGTCGGCCTCGGACACTGACGTAGAAGCCGTGCTCGTCACTGGGCTGGTAGAAGCGCGGGTCGTTGGGGTAGTGGGGTGCGCACCGCGTTGATGTTGTGCTCCTTCATCAGGCGCAGGGTCCCACAGCATGTGCTCCAGGTCGACGACGGGGCCCGGTAACGGGTCGGAGTCGTGCCGGTTGACGCCGCGCAGGGTGATGGGCCGGCCGTTGAGGTGCACGACGGCGTCGCTCACCGCGACCTCACGGATGCCCACCCGGTCGGTGATGACCTCACCGGGCGTAGTGATGACCAGCGTGTAGAGGTAGGGGTCTTCGGCGCTCCACAGGTGAGGGGCCTCCACGGTGAGCCGGGCGCGGTGGGTGTAGCCGTCGTCGCCGGCGAAGGGCTCAAACCGCCGGCGGCCACCACCGCGCCGTCGTGGTCGATGAAAGCTCGACGCGGGTGGGGACGGCCCCGCCCCGGTAGGTGCCCTGGATCCTGACCAGGGCGGTGGCCGGGGCGACGTCGAGGCCGGTGCCGGAGACCGGACCCAGTGAGGTGGTGGTGACGTAGTCGAACAGGACGGCGGCCGGGCGGCTCAGGAGGTAGACGTCGCGGAAGATGCCGCTGGTGCGGAACTTGTCCTGGTCCTCCAGGTAGGTGCCGTCGCACCACTTGAGCACCAGGACGGCCGGGCGGTTGGCGCCGGGGCGCAGGAGCTCGGTGACGTCGAACTCCGCGGAGGCGTGGGAGACCTGGCTGTAGCCGACGTAGGTGCCGTTGAGCCACACGTAGAAGCAGGAGTCCACGCCCTCGAAGGTCAGGTAGGTGCTGGGGGCGGCGGGGTCCGGGGTGTAGTCGAAGTCGCGGATGTAGGCGCCGCAGAGGGTTGTCCTGGGGACGTAGGGCGGGATCGAAGGGGATGGGGTAGCGGACGTTGGTGTACTGGTGGTGGTCGTAACCCAGGTGCTGCCAGGTGCTGGGCACCTGAATCATGGTGAAGCCCTCCGGGAGGTGGGCGGGGTCCGCCTGGCCGGGCTCGTCGCCGTCGGACGTGCCGACGAGGGCGTCCTGCTCCCAGAAGGGCTCAGGTCGGGCTCGTGGATGCTGGGCAGGTAGCGGAAGGCCCACTGGCCGCTGAGCAGGTGGAAGCGGTCGGAGTCCTCCCGCCTCCAGGGGCTGGTGGCGATGGGGCGGGATGCGGGCACGTAGTAGGAGCGGGGCGGCAGCGTGTGTTCATGGAGGACGTCGAGGTCCTCGAAGTGTCTCGGAACGATCATTGTTCGGCTCCCCAGGGGGTTGACGGGAACAGAGGACGCGCAGCAGTGCGACGCCTGCGTGGTGACGTTAACATACTAGATGGTAGCCTGCTTCGCTAGTTGTATCTAACGACAAATTCTCGGTTCACCACCCCCATGACGGATTTCCATGGCAACGTCACCATTCCATCAGGATGTGGATGCCCCTGACACTCCTGATAACCTCTCGCCATGCCAGGGCAGAGCCGAGGGGCGCAGGGAGCGCCGTCGATGAGCGACGTGGCCCGCCTGGCGGGAGTCTCCGCTCAGACGGTCTCCCGCGTGGCGGCGGGCTCGGAGCACGTCCGTCCCGACACCCGCGAACGGGTCCTGCGCGCAATGAACCAGCTCGGCTACTCCCCCAACCGCGCCGCCCAGGCCCTACGTCGCGGCTCCTTCAAGACGATCGGCGTGCTGACCCAGCAGATCCAGCGCACCGGGGAGGCCCTGACCACCGCGGGCGTGCTGGAGGCCGCCACCGCCGTCGGCTACGCCGTCAACCTCGTCCAGGTGGAACACCCCGCCTCCGAGGAGCTGCGCGAGGCCGTCTACCGGCTCTCCCACCAGGCCATTGACGGGCTCGTCGTCGTGCAGGCCGGGCGGGCGGGGCGCGAGCAGCTGGCCCTGCCACCCTCGATGCCGGTAGCGGTCTCGGACTCCACGCTCGTGGACTACTACCCCTCGGCCAGCGCCGACCAGGTCGGTGGGGTGCGCGAGGCCGTCACACAGCTTCTGGAGCTGGGGCACCGCACCGTCCACCACGTGTGCGGGCCCGAGGACTCCCAGTCCGCCCTCATCCGCAAGGCCACCTGGGCCAGGACCCTGCGGGAGGCCGGCAGGGACGTCCCCGAGGCGGTGGCCGGTGACTGGGAGGCAGCAGCGGGCTATGAGGCCGGCCTGCGCCTGGCCGCGGACCCGGAGGTGACGGCCGTCTTCTGCGCCAATGACGAGCTGGCCCTCGGGCTCATCCGGGCCATGCACGAGCAGGGCAGGCGGGTTCCCGCCGACGTCTCAGTGGTCGGCTTCGACGGCCTGGCCGTGGGCGAATACACCTTCCCGCCGTTGACCACCGTGCACCAGGACTTCAAACGGCACGGCCGCGAGATGGTGAGCCTGGTGCTGGAGCAGGCGGGCTCCGGGACCCGGGACGGCGGCCGCAGCGTCATCATCCCCACCGAACTCCTCGTGCGCGGCTCGACCGCCCCGCCAGCCGCCTGAGCGCGGCGCAACATCGGCCCAGGCACCCGCGCTGCGGGAGCCACCGCCCTATCGAGGACGTACTTTCGGTACCAGGACTGCGCTGTCCCCCAGATGACTGCGGGGAGGCCCGTAAACTGGAGGACAACGCAGTCCTCGATCGAAAGTAAGTCCTCGGCGCGAACCGCAGCCGCCACTCCGGCCCAGTCCCGGCCCGCGGGCCCGCCCTCGGCTCAGTCGGCCTGCGGCAGGAGGATGGAGGCCCCCAGGGCGAAGGGGTAACCGGGTTTGAGGATGCACTGGACGACCGGCTGCGCCATCTCCAGGACGCTGTCGGCGTCGAGGCCCTCCTCGCCGTTGGGGCCGGCCTCGGCCACGAGGTCGGAGTAGGGGATGGTGAGGTCGAGCAGGGCCATGCCGTCGCGATGGGTGGCGGAGTCCCAGGCGCCGCCCTCCATCTCCTGCAGAGTCCCCAGGTGGAAGCTCATGACGCCGTGGTCGTCGACCTGCGCGGGCACGGACAGATGTGATGCGGCTCGGGGTCGCGCGGCGCACGCAGGGTGAACACGATAATGCCGCCGTCGCGGGCGGCGCGCAGCATGATGCGGCCGATGTGGATGCCGAAGCCGACGATGTCAAAGACCCCCTCCATGGCCTCCGCATAGGTCAGCGGCGCCTCCAGGGGAATGGGGGCTCCCTCACCGGGGTCGTTGATGGCGCGGCGGCCCGACGGCGTGGCCGCCTTGAGCAGCAGGAGGCGGCCGGCGTCGGTCAGGACGCCGGTCTCGACACGCTCCTGCCACCCGGCCGGGGCCTGAGCAGGGCCGGGCTCGGACTCCACCAGCCCCATGCCCAGGACGGTGGACAGGTCGGTGCCGTCGGCGGGCCGGTGCCAGGTGATGGTGGCGTCGTCGTGCCAGATGGGCAGGACCCCGTTGAAGGGGATGCCGAAGCGCACGTGCTCGCGCTCGCCGTCGACGGGCCGGGAGTTATCGACATGACTGACGTGGCTGGTGTGCCGGCCGGACCGACTCGCCGGCCCTGCGCCGCCGGCACCATTGTCCTGCGGTCCTGCCAGGTACTCGCTCATGAGCCCAGCCTAACTGCCGCTCGGTCGCCCCGTGCGCTCGCACGGCCGGCAAGCCGCTCCTCCTTGCGGGCGTGCTCCCACTGGTGGACCTGCCGGGCCGAGAGCGCCAGCAGCGCCAGGACCTGGAGCGCACTGGTGACGACCAGGCCGAGCGTGGCCTGGCGGACCCCGAGACTCGAGACCTGAACCATGTCAGTGGCGATACCCAGGACCAGGGTCGCCATGAGGGCGATGCGGCCACGCGGGTGCCCGTGCCAGGCCGCCACCCCCAGGGCGGCGGTGATGAGCGTCAGGCCGCCGGACACCGTGGCGATGAGGGCGACGACGGCGGTGACCGCCCCCGGGTCCTCCTCCGGGAATGGGGCGGCCTCCAGCACCTGGGTGATGTCGATGCGGGCCACGCGCAGAATCTCGACCACCACCATGAGCCCGATGAGCACCAGGGCGATGACGAGCTGGCTGGGGCGGCGGCGTCGGGCCTGGAGGTCGGCCAGGCGGGCCTGCTGCAGGGAGAGCCCGGCATCGGATCCGGGGACCACCTCGTTGAGGTCGAGCACATGGAGGGCGCCGTCGGTGACCACCCGGTCCCCTCCCCCGTTCTTGTCGTGGTAGGAGGTGAAGACGTCCGGCCAGATCTCCAGCTCGGCGGCCTCGTTGGCCCAGCGGACGTCGTCGACGACGTAGTTGCGCTCGATGTCGATGTCGGCATCGATCTTGTGGGTGACCTGGAGGGTGAGGGCACTCAGGCCGACGGCGCGGTCGTAGGTGGCGGCGGCCAGCCAGTCCACGTGCCCACCGCCGGGCAGCGACCAGCCCGGCGGGCAGTACCAGAAGCGGATGTGGTGGCGCTGGGCGGGGTTGCCCTCGACCTCCTTCTGGTAGGCGAAGCTCTGCTTGCGCCCGAAGAGCATGAGGTTGGAGACGGGGGCGGCCGGATAGGAGCGACGCAGCAGCGAGGAGACGATGATCCTCCAGGAGGTGCGCAGGGTGATGGGGTCGGCGCGCACCCAGCCGGCCGCGATCATCGCCTCGTGAATATCCTCCTCGTCGCCCTTGACGGCGAGGTTGACGGGGTCGCCCAGGAGCCCGTCGGGGGTGCGGGTGCGGCCGATGAAGTAGTCGGGGACGTAGAGCCAGGTGAGGACCTGGTGGAGGCGCGGCAGGGCGAGGTAGGCCAGGACCGCCCAGAACAGCAGGGAGTTGACCACGAGCACCGGATCGAGGTGCCAGCCCGAGCCGATGAGCAGCCAGGCCAGCCAGAGCGTGGCGACGGCGGCGATGGCGAAGAAGACGGCGTCGAGGATGTCGTCGATGCTCCAGGAGCGGGCATCGACCTCCGACATCTTGGACGGGCCGTCCCGGTAGACGGGCGGCGCCGTCGGACGGGGGCGAGTCACCTCGGATGGCGTCATGACAGCACGTTACCGAATACCTCTGACGTTGGAGGCCGGCCGTACCGCCATCAGCCACCCCCTCACACGCTGCCGCGCCCCTCGGACCTGTGGGCACGGGGGACGCGGCAGTCGGAGAACTAGCATCGGCGGGATTCTCAAGGCGGCCGATGAGACAGTGCTATGAGATCACTTGAGCACGAGGTCCTGGGTGTCGGAGTAGGCCGCGTACTGCTTGCCGGTCTCCTGTGCCCTGCCTCCTCGCGGTTGTAGGCGATGCTGGTGGTGCCCTCGGAGAAGGGCTTCAACTTGGTCGACTCCGTCACGGCAACGAAGGCGAACCAGCCCTCAACGTGCCCGGAGCCCGCGTCCTCGGTGTCGATCACATCAAGACCGTCCGCCCTCAGGTCGTCGGCCACCTTTGCTCCGTACGGAACCGTCTTGGGCTTGGATGACGTTTTGTCCTGGAGTGAGGTGGAGTTTGAGAGCGTGCTGCTGTATCCGACGTCTCCATTGAAATCGAGCGTGCAGTGAAGCAGGTAGACGGTATCTGTCTTAGCTTTCTCCTTGTACTTCGGTGCGGCGTAGTCCTCGACCACCTTGTCGCAGGTCTGGGTCAGACCGATCTCCTGGTCCTTGAAGGTCACCGGCTTGATCTCCTGAATCTCGGAGCCGGACTTGGTGGTCTCACCACTCTTGCTCTTGGTGTCCTTGGCATCCTTGCCGTCCTTGTCGTCCTTGGAGTCCTCGGAGGGGGAGTCGTCCGAGTCGTCCGAGTCCGCCTTGGCGGAGGCCGTCGAGGAAGCTCCGGGTGAGGGCTGAGAGACCTCATCCTCATCGCAAGCGGACAGTCCGACAGCCATGGCAAGGGCGGCGGCGACGGAGAGAACTTTGACGGAGGAGCGCATGGGGATTCCTTTCTGGCGCGCTGGGAATAGCGAAAGTGTGCACCCGGCGCGAGCCCTCTTCCATGGGGAGCCCACCCAGGGGAGCGCTCCCCGTCTCCGCCCTCTCCCTGCGCTCAGAAGTCCCAGTCCTCGTCCTGGGTGGCCTCGGCCGTGCCCATGACGTAGGAGGAGCCCGAGCCGGAGAAGAAGTCGTGGTTCTCGTCGGCGTTGGGGGACAGGGAGGCGAGGATCGCCGGGTTGACGTCGACGGCGTCGGCCGGGAACAGTGCCTCGTAACCCAGGTTCATGAGGGCCTTGTTGGCGTTGTAGCGCAGGAACTTCTTGACATCCTCGGTCAGGCCGAGCTCGTCGTAGAGGTCCTCGGTGTACTGCTCTTCGTTGTCGTAGAGCTCCATGAGCAGCTCGAAGGTGTAGTCCTTGAGCTCTTGCTGACGCTCGGGCGAGGACTCGCGCACGGCCAGCTGGTACTTGTAGCCGATGTAGTAGCCGTGGACGGCCTCGTCGCGGATGATGAGGCGGATGAGGTCGGCGGTGTTGGTCAGCTTGGCGTGGCTGGACCAGTACATGGGGGCGTAGAAGCCGGAGTAGAAGAGGAAGGACTCCAGCATGGTGGAGGCGACCTTGCGCTTCTCGGGGTCGTCGCCGCGGTAGTAGTCCAGGATGATGCGGGCCTTGCGCTGAAGGTTCGCGTTCTCCTCGCTCCAGCGGAAGGCCTCGTCGATCTCCGCCGTCGAGATAAGCGTGGAGAAGATCGAGGAGTAGGAGCGGGCGTGGACCGACTCCATGAAGGCGATGTTGGTGAGCACCGCCTCCTCGTGGGGGGTGCGGGCGTCCGGGATGAGGGAGACCGCGCCAACCGTGCCCTGGATCGTGTCCAGGAGGGTCAGGCCGGTGAAGACACGGGTGGTCATGTTCTTCTCGGCCTCGTTGAGGGTGGCCCAGGACTGCACGTCGTTGGACAGCGGCACCTTCTCGGGCAGCCAGAAGTTGCCAGTGAGGCGGTCCCAGACCTCGAGGTCCTTGTCGTCGGCCAGGCGGTTCCAGTTGATGGCCTGGACGCGGTCGACCAGCTTGATGGGCTCGTGCATCAGTTCCTCCCGAGGTTTGGGTGATCCGGCCTCATGCTACCGACGACGACGCCGGCTGGCAGCCTCGCCCGCCAGAAGGGGCTGTGGTGCCCGCCGCGCTCCTGCCGTCGGGGGCTTCCGGACGGGAGAACGACCAGAGATGTTATTGACTCACATAGTGTGAGTGACTAACATTTCCTGCATGAGTCCACGCGCCTCCACCGCCGACCTGCTTCGGCGCACCGCACTGCGGATGTTCACCGAGCAGGGGTTCGACGCCGTCCCGGTCGCCGTGATCGCCAAGGCCGCCGGGGTCTCACACTGACCTTCTTCCGCCACTTCCCCACCAAGGAGGCCGTGGTGGTGAGTGACCTGTTCGATCCGCTCATCGCCGAGGCGGTGCGCGCTCAGCCACAGCGGTGGCGACCACTGACCCGAGCCGTGCGGGGACTCGTTGCGGCGATGAGTCAAGAGTCGGCGCGCGAGGAGATGTCCTCCCGAGAGTTCCATGAACGCATTCGGCTGGCAGCCCTCACCCCGTCACTGGCGGCCGCCGTGCGAACCGCAGGTCAGGAGACCGAGCGCGCCATCGCCACAGCGCTTGCCGCTCCCGGGGTGGACGACGCGGCGGCACAGGCCGCGGCCGGAGCCGTCATGGGAGCGGCGAGCAGCCTCCTGCTCGCCTGGGCCGGCGAGAGCAATGCAGCCAACACCGGGGCGGCCGATGCGGCAGCGACCCTCAGCCGGGGTCTTCTCAGCCTGCTGGGGACACATGAGCGGTACAGCACCGGCGGCCCTGGAGGTTGCGGGCGTCCACGTCGCCCTGCGGGGGAAGCCTGTTCTGCGCGACCTCAGCCTTTCACTCGCCGACGGCGAGTGCCGCGCCGTCGTGGGTCTCAACGGCGCCGGGAAGACCACGGCCCTGCGCGTCATCCTGGGCATGCTGCGTCCCGACGCCGGCAGGGTTCTTCTGCACGGCCGCGACATCGCCTCCTCCCCAGGGATGTCTGGCGGCGAGTGGGCCACCTGGTGGAGACTCCGTTGTCCTACCCCGAGCTCACGGCCCGGCAGAACATCATGGCGGCCGCACGCCTGCACGGCGCCGACCCTGAACGCACCGAGCGGGCAGTGGAACGGTTGAGTGAGGCGCTGGCGCTGACCGGCTGGCTCGACACACCTGTGCGTCGCCTGTCGCTGGGCACGCGCCAGAAGGTGGGGCTCGTCGGCGCCCTGGCGCATGAACCGGACGTCGTCGTCCTCGATGAGCCGACCAACGGGCTCGATCCGCTGGCCGTCGTCGGATTCAGGGATCTTCTGCGGGAGGTGACCGGGCGCGGCGGAGCGGTGCTGGTGACCGGGCACCACTTCGATGAGCTGACGCGCATCGCCGACCGGGTTGAGGTGCTGCACCGGGGGCGGATCATCGACACAATCGCGCCTGAGGACCCCGGCCGCCCCGGAGGCACCGACCTTGAGAGAGTCTTCTTCGACGCCGTCCTGGCGGCGGACCTGGCCGCAGACAGCACTGTCCTGGAGTCAGAGGCGGGACGGGACACCCGCGCGGAAACGAGCCGTGAACGGACGGAGGCCTCATGATGGGCATGGATCGCAGCGCTCTGGAGATCGTCATCGGCCTGGAGGCCCGCAAGTTGGCTCGGGCCACGGTCGTACGCGTAGCGACGGCGGCCGCCCTCGTTCTGGTCATGGCAACCACGGCCGGCGGGTACGCCGCCGCAATGCACGCCGGAGATACTGATCTGGGTCGAAAGGCCGCCTCAATGGTGACCTCGCCTGGTTGGGACGGCTACACGGCCCTGGGGGCGACAAGTGTGAGCGTAACGATGCTCCTGGCCGTGGGCGTGGTGATGTCATGGAGTACGGGGCGGGAGTTCACCGACGGAACCATTGTGGGCCTGTTCGCCATCCCGCCGGCCCTGCGAACCATTGCGACGGCGAAGATGCTAGTAACCCTATCCTGGGCGGTTCTGCTGGGAGCCGGCGAAGCGGTACTACTGATGACGGCGGGGTTACTGCTCGGCCTGGGGGCGGCAGGAGCCACCGGTTGCTTCGCGACGCTGTTGCTTGTCTCAGTGGTGCTCAGCGCAGGTGTCCTGCCGGTCATGTGGGCGGCGACCCGGTGGCGCGGCTACCTGGCCGGCATCGGGCTGACACTGGCGATCCTGGTCGTCACCAACCTGGCCGCCGGATTCGGCCTCGGCACCTACACCCCGTGGTCGATCCCGGTTGCCTGGACCATGAACCATGATGATGTCAGCACATTGCTGCTGGTAGTTCCGGTGATGACGGCCGCGATTGGCGCCTGGGTCACCCTCCGATCCTGGGACCGGCTCCAGCTGGGCACAGACTGACCGCAATTCCCATGGAACAACTGTTATGACGAGGAGGCGGCCGGCTGCTGGGCGGCAGCGAGGATGGGCGCCCCCTTCTCAAGCGGGTCACCCTGACCGGCCACGGCACCGCCGTTCATGTCGAAGGCGACGACCTCAGAGTCGTAGTCGTCGTTCGGCGCGGTCGCCAGCTCGACCCGCTGAAGAGTCCGATTCCCCAGGACGGCCGCCAGAACCGGCGCTGCGGCGTCAACCTCCACACCCTTTCCGTACTCACCGAGTCCCCACACTCTCAGCTGGGTCACCTGGTTGATATCATCATGCGCATCCAGGTCCACCGTCGCATCGACTCGCTTATCTGCCGGGATGGCATCAAGGACGCTCTTGAGCGGCACGGAGGTGAGGTCAACGCCTTTGGAGTGAGTGACGTGACAATAGGATGAGCCCACATGAATACTCTGCTCGGTCTTGAGTGAACCCACACCGACAACCGGAGATGTTAGCGGAAGAATGAAGTTATCCGGAAGGGTTTTCACGCCTTGGTAGCGTAGCCGGATTTCATTCCAGGAGATCTCCACGCTCTCCACCTCCGAGGAGACCACGTTCATGGCAGCCGGCACGGCCCTCTCGGAGTCATCCATCGGCAGATGACAGGACATCGATGTCGCACCCTGGGTCCATTTGACGTCAAGTTCCACCTTGTCGGAGTCAGCCAGATTTACTACTTCGTTTCGAGCATTGCGAATGATGGCGAGGACTGAATCCTGTCCAGGATCACCCTTGAGGTTGACGATCACATCCCAGCGATCATCGGTCACGAGTCCCGGATCCACATCAACCTCAACGGACGTGACACCATCAAGACCGGATAGATACTTGCGCACCTTCCTCTTCTTCTTACTGAGGGCCAGAGCGAAAGGTGAGCACCCGCCCACTCCGAAAGTAAGAGACACTGCACCCAGTGCCAGCACCTCACGACGTCGAATACTCATCAACCTCACTCCCCTTCCCTTCATCATGCTTGCATGTGCACGTCAGGCAAAGACGCCTTCGGGTCCGTACCCCCTCAGGATGCCGAGGTGAGCACTTGTTGGGCGGCGGCGAGGATGGGCGCTCCCTTCTCGGGTGGGTCACCCTGGCCGACCACAGCGCCGGACTTCATGTCGAAGCCAACCACCTTGGGCTGGACCTTGCTTTCCACCGAGGTACTCAGCTCCACCCGCTGAAGCGCCTGATTGCCGAGGACTGTGGCGAGGACCGCGGCATCTGGCTGAACATCCTCATCCTGCCAGTCCTTCGCCCATTTCTTGAATATGAGACGGACCTGGTGACTGCCCACGTCTTCTGCCTCCAGGCTCAGGACCGCTCCGTACCGCTTATCGGAGGGAATGGAATCCAGTGCACGCTTGATCGGCACGGAGGTGAGATCCTTACCCTTGGCGTGGGAGATGAAGCAGTGAGACCGTCCAATCAGGATACTCTGCTCGACCCTCAGGGAGCCGAGGCGCAGCACTGGGGAGGTGGGCGGCAGGATGAAGTGATCCGGGAGGGTTTCAGTGGTCCGGTACTCGAAGGATATTCTCTCCTCCTCGATCTGGACTCGCTCCATGCCGGGCGACACCGCCTCCACCGTGGCGGAGGCTGCCTTGTCAGCATCCTTCATCGGCAGGTAGCAGAAGACGGAGGCCTTAGCCTGGGCCCAGGTGACGACCATCCTCACCTCACTGGCCCCGGTCAGGCGCAGCACCTCGGCGTAGGCGTCCCGCACAACTGTCGCCACCGACTCCGCGGATGGATCATCCTTGAGTCGCACGTCCACAATCCAACGATCCGGCTCTGAGAACTCCGGGTGCACCTCCACCCGTGCGGATGCCACGGCGTCGAGCCCGGAGAGGTACTGCTGCACCTTCCGCGTCCGCCTCTTGCGCGCCATGGCCATAGGCGAGCACCCGGCCACTGCGAGAGCAAGAGACGCGGCCGTTACGGCCAGGACCTGACGACGTCGAACACTCACCAAAGTCCTGCGTTGTGGAGAATCCTGTCGGCCTACGCACTCCATCAGCAACGAACCGGCGTGCCCGTGCGCGCCAAGGCGATGGCGGTGAGGAGGAAACGGATGACGCTGCGTCGACGATGAGCCATGGCGCCACCGTAGGGCCTCACCCCCGGCGCACGGGATGGGGATCATTCCCCGTAGACCGGGCACCTCCGACACAGTCCCATCACGCCTGGTCTCGTAGCGGTGGAGCCCGACCTTTCTCACCGTATGCTTCTCCCCGTGAGTCAGTCGCGCATCAAAGTGATCTTGGACGGCCTGTACTTCGACACGCGGACGCAACGGGGCAAGGGCACAGCCTTCGAGCGCCTGGTGCGCCAGTTCCCCCTCACGGATCCGCGCTACACGAGCGCTTCGACGAGGTATGGATGTGGAGCGACTGGCCGGAGCGGGGTGCACGCCCGGACCGCGGCATCGATCTGGTGGCCCGCGAGCGCGAGACCGGCGAACTGTGCGCCGTCCAGTGCAAGTTCTATGACCCTGATACAGGCGTCATCACCAAGGGCGACGTCGACTCCTTCCTGGCGGAGTCGGGGACGGGAGAGTTCACCTCCCGGCTGTTCGTGTCCACAACGGAGCACTGGAACTCCGCTGCGGAGGAGACGGTGTCTCGTCAGGCCATCCCGGTCTCCCGGATTGGTCTGGAGGACCTGTTCAACTCGACGATCGACTGGGACTCGTTCAGCCTGGAGACCCCTGAGGTCATGGTGCGCACCGGCGGCAAGAGCCTGCGCGAGCACCAGAAACGGGCCCTGGACGCGGTGACTGCCGGACTGTCCACGGCGGACCGGGGCAATGCTCATCATGGCCTGCGGCACCGGCAAGACCTTCACGTCCCTTCGCATTGCGGAGGCCAGAGCCGGCTCCGGCGGCAGGGTCCTGTTCCTGGTGCCCTCCATCGCCCTGCTGTCGCAGACGCTCATGGAGTGGAGCGCAGAGTCGGAGGTGCCGCTTCGCTCCTTCGCGGTCTGCTCGGACACGAAGATCGGCAAGGGGCGCAAGCGCACCAGCCTGAGCGAGGACATCTCGGTGGTGGACTTGGCAATCCCAGCCACCACGGACGGCACGGCACTCGCCGACCGCCTGACACGCCGTCCAGCCCCGGTCAACGGGACGGCCCCGATGACGGTGGTCTTCTCCACCTACCAGTCGATCGACGCCATCGCCCAGGCCCAAAAGCTCGGCCGCGCCGGCTTCGACCTGGTGATCTGCGACGAGGCCCACCGCACGACCGGCGCCACCGTTGCAGGCACGGATGAGTCCGCCTTCGTCCGCGTCCACAACAACGACTACATCCACGCCTCCAAGCGCCTCTACATGACGGCGACTCCCCGCATCTACGACGACTCGACCAAGGCCCGCGCCGGTCAAAAGAACGCGATCCTGGCCTCCATGGACGACGTCGAGACTTACGGCGAGGAGCTCTTCCGCCTGGGCTTCGGTGAGGCCGTCTCCCGCAGCCTCCTGACCGACTACAAGGTCCTGGTCCTCACGGTCTCCGAGGACCAGATCGCCGATCAGATGCAGTCCTCCCTGGCTCAGGACGGCCAGCTCACGCTCGACGACGCCGCCCGGATCGTGGGCTGCTGGAACGCCTTGGCCAAGCGCAGCGTGGACACGGCCGACTACGGCAAGGACATCCAGCCGATGCGCACGGCAGTCGCCTTCGCCCGCGACATCAAGACCTCGAAGCGCTTCGCCTCCTCCTTCAGGAACGTGGCCGAGGACTACCGGCTCACGCTCACCGACGAGCCCGAGGGACCCGAGCTGCCCGACGACGCGGACGGCATCAACTCCGATACCCCTACCCAGAGCGGCTGGGCTCCGTGGAGTTCGCCACGTGGACGGCTCCATGAACATCATGGAGCGCAACGCCTGCTGTCCTGGCTCTGGGCGACCTGGGCGCACCGGCGCCAACCCGGCATGCATCGTCGGGCCCTGCATGGGACAGGATTGGAGGAGACGTCCGTGTCCTGCCGGATCCTGTCCAATGCCCGCTGCTTGTCCGAGGGTGTGGACGTCCCGGCCCTGGATGCGGTCATGTTCCTGTCCCCGCGCAAGTCCCAGGTGGACATCGTCCAGTCCGTGGGAGCGGGTGATGCGCCTGGCTTCGGGTAAGCGGTACGGCTCATCATCCTGCCGGTGGCGATCCCGGCTGGGATGTCGCCCGAGGACGTCCTGTCTGACAATGACACGTTTCGCGTGGTGTGGGAGGTGCTGCAGGCGCTGCGCGCTCACGATGAGCGCTTCGACGCCATGGTCAGCAAGATCGATCCTCAACCAGTCCAAACCGGATAAGATCGCCATCATCGACCCCTTCGGGGCTCCGGGCGGCGACGACGGCGACTCGTCCAGCACTCCGGCGCCTCAGCAGGCGGCCTTCGACCTGGGAGCGCTGGGCAGGTGGCGGGAGGCGATCTACGCCCGGATGGTCCAGAAGGTCGGCCTGCGGCGTTAGCGCTGGGGAGCAGTGGGCTACGCGACGGTGGCCAACAGTGCGGCCCGTCACCGTACGCGCCTGGCCAGCGGGTGCAGGAGCCCGAAGTGGCCGGCGAGTTCGAGCACTTCCTGGCGGCTCTGCGCGCTAATCTCAACGACTCGATCACCGCGGAGTCCGCGATCGACATGCTCTCCCAGCACCTGGTGACCAAGCCGGTCTTCGATGCGGTCTTCGATGGCTATGACTTCGCGGCCGAGAACCCGGTGGCGCAGGTGATGGGCCGGATGCTCCGAGTACTGGACGGATCAACCTGGAGGCGGGAGACCGAGCAACTGGAGGGCTTCACGAGTCGGTCCGTAGCGCTGCGCAGGCATTGACAACGCTGCGGGCAAGCAGCGGGTCATCACCGAGCTCTACGAGAAGTTCTTCTCCCTGGCCTTCTCCAAGACGGCCAAGTCACTGGGGATCGTCTACACGCCGGTGCCGATCGTGGACTTCATTCTGCGCAGCGTGGACTGGCTGGCACGCACCCGCACCTGGGGCGCAGCATCAGCGATGAGGGCGTGCACGTGCTCAACCCTTCACCGGGACGGGGACCTTCATCGTCCGAGTCTCCTGCGAGTCCGGCCTCACTCAGCAGCAGGCGGACCTGGCGCGCAGTACGCGGCATGAGCCTGCACGCCAACGGATCCTCGCTGCTCGCCTACTGCATTGCGGCGGCCAATATCGAGGTTACCTACCGCGACCTCATGCGCAGCGACGCCACGCCGGCCAGCAGTGATGAGAGTGACCCGGCACAGGCGGGGTACACGCCTTTCGACGGGATCGTCCTGGCCGACACCTTCCAGATGACCGAGGACGGGGACACGCTGGATCAGAGCGTGTTCGTGGCCAACAACGAGCGGGCCACGGCCCAACTGGAGCTGACAAGCATTCAGGTGGTCGTCGGCAACCCGCCCTACTCAGTGGGGCAGGAGTCCGCCAACGACAACAACGCTAACCAGCACTACCCATCCCTGGACGCCAAGATCGAGGCGACCTACGCGGCCCGCTCCACGGGTACCAACAAGAACTCCCTGTACGACTCCTACCTTCGCGCCATCCGCTGGGCCTCGGACCGCGTCGGGGAGGCCGGGGTCATCGGTTTCGTCACCAACGGCGGCTTCATCGACGGCAACACGGCCGACGGCGTACGCCTCACCCTGGCAGAGGAGTTCTCCCATCTCTACGTCTACAACCTGCGGGGCAACGCGCGAACCTCAGGCGAGCTGCGCCGAAAAGAGAAGGGCAACGTCTTCGACTCAGGTGGACGCACCACCATCGCCGTCATTTTCCTCGTCAAGAACCCAGCCCATGAGGGGCCGGCTGTCTTGCACTACCGGGACATCGGCGACTACCTCTCCCGGGAGGACAAGCTGCGGATCGTCGAGGAGTCGCAGATCGACACCCTGGAGTGGGAGACCATCACCCCAAACGCTCAGGGCGACTGGATCAATCAGCGCGACCCGAGCTACGAGTCCTGGCAGTCGATTGGTGAGGGGCGGGCGCCGGTCTTCGCCTCCTACACGGCAGGGTTGCAGACGAATCGCGACGCGTGGGTCTACAACTTCTCACTGTCGGGCCTGCGCGACTCGGCGCAGCGGCTCATTGAGACGTACAACGAGGAGCGCGAACGCGTCCACCGCACCCGAGCAGCCGACCTGAAGGCAGGGGCGAAGGTGCGCGATCTTGTCACGAATGACGAGACGCGGATCAAGTGGACTCGGGATCTCTACAAGTCGCTGGAGAAGAACCGTGTCATCACCTACGACGCGGGAGCCACCTACTGTGGCTTGTACCGGCCCTTCTGCAAGCAGTGGCTCAACGCCTCTGACGGTATCATCTACCTCCCTGCTGTTTTGCGCCGCTACTTCCCGACTCCCGGGCACGACAATATTGGCTTCTATGTCGTAGGCGCAGGCTCGGACAAGCCATTCTCCTGCATGGCAACAGATCAGATACCAGACCTTGCATTTTGGGGGTCGAGCAGCGGCCAGTTTTTCCCTCGCTGGACGTGGGAGCCGGTGGGCGGTCTCCATGCGGCAGAGTCAGGCATGCTGGACCTCTCCGGCGGAGAGGATGCGGAGGGGTCCGACACCACCGTCCGACAGGAGGGCGAGGTGCTGGGCGGGTACCACCGGGTAGACAACATCACCGACGCCACGCTGCGCAGCTACCAGGTCACCTACGGGCCGGAGGTGACCAAGGATGACGTCTTCTACTACGTGTATTCCCTCCTGCACTCACCGGAGTATCGGACGCGGTATGGCGCAGACCTGAAGAAGTCATTGCCTCATATCCCGCTGGTGGCGAGCCGTGAGGACTTCGTCACCTTCACCACGGCTGGGCGCGGTCTTGCCGACCTGCACCTGGATTACGAGTCCGTGGAGCCCACACCATTAGGCCTCGCTGTCGATGGCCAGGATGTGCCCTGGGATCTGCGGGAAACAATCCCACCAAGCATGCTTCATGTTGACAAGATGCGCTATGCCCGGGTGTGCCAGGACGGCAGGCTGCAGGACGACAAGACCTTGATCGTCTACAACGAGCATGTAACGATTTCCGGTATTCCCGCCCAGGCGGAGGACTACCTGCTGGGGTCGCGCAGTGGTCTGGACTGGCTCCTGGACCGCTACCGTGTGAGCACTCACAAGGCTTCCGGGATCGTCAACGACCCTAACGACTGGATGGCGGAGGGTGCGGGCGGCGGCCCCACTGCCTCGGCGCAGCCCCTCTACCTCCTGGACCTCATCGCCCGCGTCACCACCGTCTCCGCGCGGACCCAGGAGATCGTGACATCCTTGCCTAGCCTTGAGGTTAATACGGATGTCTGATCCAACTCTTCTCCGCATCATACAGCTCAACCCCCAGAACCTGGGCAATCCACCTTACAGCATGACACTCACGGCTTTGAAACGATTCTGGTAGGAATACATCTCATGCTCCCACAGAGATTTCTCATTCAGGATCAAAAATGAGGAAGTAGCTCGCGTTAAAATGCTTTATCAACCCCTCCAAGCCTCCTACATCGGAATCCAAGACCAACATCAGTTAAACTCATCCAATTTTTGGAAGTGAGAGCCGATCATCGACGTCAGGGTATTGGTGCGCAAGCAATTTCTCTTTTGTCTAGATTGCATCCAGATCCATACTTAGTAGCCTTTTCATCAGAAGCAGACGATTTCTGGAGTAGAATCGGATGGACATGGCACCCCACGCAAGGACGGCGAAACGAAGCACTTCATGAGACTCTACTCCAGAGAACCCTGTTGCAACATCAAAAGCATGAGAAACATCCCTAAGTCCTTTGCATCCTCAAAACTAATCATGTGATTAAGTATCATCCATAGCGAACAGAGGCAAAGAATAAACACATGCCCTGAAGTAGATAATTCAGATCTACTCAAACGAGGCTATATCGCAAGCGAGCATACAAACAAAACCTCTATTTGTAGCAGAATGGCGCGCCCCCACCTCGAGGCCACCAAACCCGCTTTCAAGTACCGCCCAACCTATGTAGCAGAGATCGAATTGACCTTGCAAGAAGGAACACCCACATCAACTGTTATGGCCAAGCGGCAGATTGTTGTTATACACCTATTTTCATCAACAACTTCAGGTGACACTATCATGAACTTAAAAAGTATGGCCGAACTGTCAGAGGAGCTCAAAATTATCCTCACAAAAGAGGTTAGTGATAATTTTTCTGACATTAAGCATGCACCTACCATTGGAGATATGTATGAAGGAATTACAAAAACTAATAGAGCGACTCACTTCCTGAGGAATCCAGAATACAAGTCGTCAATGGTTCTCACTCAAGTTTTGGCGGGAAAATGGGGAACTATCGGGACAACAGGACTGCCTTGTCGTGGACGGTCCAGTTATCAGGATACCCGAAACTAACCATTACAAGGTCGACGTCCGGAATGTAATAGCCGCAATAGAAGTGAAGGCCAACATGTATAAAAAGGAGTTGAATGAAGCATTGACTCACCTGGCCAAGCTACGGAGAATGGAGATTGACTTCTGGCGCAGCGACGAGATGGAAAAAGTACGTCGAGACGAAGAGCGGATTCGACGCGAAGAAAAGAACGTCCCAACAATTTATGGGAATAAAAATCGATTCTCGTTCATCATTATCTTCATCCGAAGAGTACTTCGCCAGTTTGATTAGAGATGAGGCGAGGGGGATGGCACGTATTGCTTACTCCCCCAGAGGGTACACTACATCCACAAGATTCAGATCTGCACTAATTGCCGAATCGTCTGTCTTACTGAAACAGTATCCTGCAGAGTGGCCGAATCTTGTCGGGACTTCAAAGCAAGTTTTAATTAAAAACAACGGGCAGCCTTACCGGGCCCAGGGTCTTCAGTTTCCTAAATGGGATGCCCTTGCCACATCAAGCAACAATACAATCGAGGCGATTCTGGAAGTAATATGGACAAAAATTGCTATGCGATACAGAGTTAATCCTCAAGTTTGGGGAGATGACCTAATCAAGGAATGTGCGCATCTTTTACTGACGTGCGACCTAGTTGAGAATGAAGATTCTCTCAGTTTTGTCTATGACAAAAGACCTTCAAAAATTATGGAGGAGAAAGTTTCCTCTGAAGACTTACTCTGGCAGCCAGTGGTTATCGCTAAGCGACTGCACGAGATCTGCACCTCATACTCTCCATTGGAACTTGATCCGACCAAACTTACCGTCGAAGAACGTGATCAGTTAATTTCGAACGGTTTGTTCGTTGTGAAGAACGATGGGTCATTGACCGATATCGCCGCAGAATTATGCTATGTCGACCTAAAAGATCAAGGAGGGACACTTTTTGGAGACAACGGCGGCGGCCGATTCGAAAAATGGCTTAACCTCTGAAGGCAAGCAGTTTGGTGACATCGACTTAACCCCTCGTTCTTTGATTATCGTCCGTGAGTAGTCAACGCAGACAATTCAGTCGTCATTTTGGAATTTTTTCCAACTCGCGCTCCGAGGGATAATACATTCTCTAATTCTCGGCAACTAAGCTGACAGTACAGCCGAATGCGGAAAGGGTTTTAAGGCAGAGAGTAGAGGGACAGAGGCTTTTGGAGAGCTTTTAAAAGGGATCTGGTGAGCCTCAACGACAGCAACGCCATCTTCAGGAACGATGACTCCCGCTTAATCATTTTCTTTGTTTCGAGAGTCTGCACTGATGCCAGCATCCGCCACGCATCATCATACCGGCGAGTAATGCGTCTCTTCGTGTTTGAGGGTGTTGTAGGTGGGACTTGTCGGCTGGTTTAGGTGCTTGCTTTTAGGTGGTCTTTGAGGCGTCCGGTGTGGATGAGGCTGCGGATGGTGTAGCTGGCGAGATTGCAGAATCCCAGGGCGATGCTGCGTAGGTGCTCCATGCGTCCGTTGATTGCCTCGGTGGGGCCGTTAGAGGTATGAGGGGCGGTCGAAGTAGGCCAGGATGTCGGAGGCTCTTTCGATCAGGGTCTTTGCCAGGGTCTGGATCTCCTCCAGCCCGTCTGGAACGGCCTGCCTCAGGGAGTCGATAGGCCCGGGTCCTCGGCGCGGTAGGCTTGGATGAGGGCTGGTAGACGCCCCAGGCGGCCTGGACCGCAGCGTGGCGATCATCAGCGAAGAGGTTCTCCAGGCGCTCGGTCTGGGTGTCGGTGAGTAGTCCGGCCCCGGTCAGTAGGGTACGCCGGGCCCGGTAGAGCCGGTCACCCGCCCGGCCCCGCCGGCCCGGGACCACGTCCAGAAGCCGGGCCGGACCACTGCGGTCGCGTACGGGGGACAGGTCGATGATAACGGTGACGTACCGCTCACCCCGCCTGCTATTGCGCCACACAGAGGGGGTACCTCCCGCACGAGAGCGAAGCGCGCGGAGGAATCGTCGACGCCGAGGACCTCCACGCCATCGAAGCGGTGAGGATCGTCTAACAACGTGGCCTGAGCGCTTGTCAGGATCGCGTTGTTAGCAGTGTGCCAGGAGACCCCCAGGGCGGCTGCTTCCCGGGAGACCGACATGCACTCCAGGGCAAGGGCCCGCAGCCCCCACTCGACCGCCGAGCGGGTCAGCCGCGCCCTGGGCTCAGCCAAGCTGGAGGTGTCCTGTCTCCACACCCGGCGGCAGTGGGTGCAGGCGAAGCGCCACAGGCGCACCACCAGCTGCGTGGGCCTCCCACCCCACCGGTACGTGAGGCCAGGCGCCGGGCCACCGTCCCACGAGCCTGCCCCTGCGCCCCACAGGCTCTGCAGAAGGGGTCCTCGAACCCGATCGGCATGCGGCACTCGATCACCGCGCGCTTGGCTGTGAGGTACTGGCCCACCGCGGTCACTCCCAGGGCGTCCAGGCCCAGGAAGGTCGCCAGGCCAGGGCTGGTGAAGGTAGTCTCAGGCACGTCGAGGTCTCTCGTGACGGTTGTGTAGCAGCTCCCATCATCGAGGGACCTCGACCCCTACCCGGCGTAACGACGCGCCCGCCCCACCTATACACTTCAATAGGCTTTCACCTACCACACCCTCAAACGCGAAGAGCCGGTATGACTGGTTCGGTCCACATTCCCCAGTACTTCACAACGACAACCTCATGAGCGTCAAAAACAAGGCGTCTGCAGGAACGACTCCCCTGTCCGGCCTGTGCGGCTGCTGGAGCGTAAGAAGCCCCGGGCCCACCTGAGTTCTGAACTCAGGTGGGCCCAGGGGCCTGTCCCTATGAGAGGTGGGAACTAGCGGCCGGCGTCAGGCGCGGCGGCGGCTCACCAGCAGAGCCCCTCCCATCACGGCGACCACGGCGATGCCCAGAGGCAGGCCGATCCTGACACCGGTGCTGGCCAGCGGGCCCCCGCAGGACCGCCGGGTGCCCCCATCGGCCGGGGCCGGCGCCGCCGAGCTAGTGGACGTCACCGGTGCAGGCGCGCCGTCCGACGACGAGTCACCCGCAGCGGTGGAGCTGCTCGCGTCAGCGCTGGGCTTGGCGTTCGGGTCCGCGCTGGCGTCAGCAGCGGGCTTGTCAGCCGGGTCCGCACTCGCCTCAGCACTGGGCTTGGCGTTCGGGTCCGCGCTGGCGTCAGCAGCGGGCTTGTCAGCCGGGTCCGCACTCGCCTCAGCACTGGGCTTGGCGTTCGGGTCCGCGCTGGCGTCAGCAGCGGGCTTGTCAGCCGGGTCCGCACTCGCCTCAGCACTGGGCTTGGCGTTCGGGTCCGCGCTGGCGTCAGCGGCCGGCTTGTCAGCCGGGTCCGCACTCGCCTCAGCACTCGGCTTGGCGCTCGCCCCCAGCACTGCGGCAGCGTTCGGGTCCGCGCTGGCGTCGGCAGCAGGCTTTGTCAGCCGGAGCGGCGCTCGCCTCAGCACTGGGCTTGGCGTTCGGGTCCGCGCTGGCGTCAGCGGCCGGCTTCTCGGTCGGAGCGGCACTCGGAGCAGCACTCGGCTCGGCGGAAGGCTTCGCAGTCGCCTCAGCGCTCGGCGTCGGCGACGGCACGGCGAGAGAGGTGTACATACCAGCGAACTTCAGGTCCAGCACCTTCGCCAATAGTCACCTCTCGAGACGCGGGAGCCTTGAGGGGTGTACCCGTCGACCTGAGCCCTGTCCACGTCCTGTTCACGTGGTGCACTCCAGTGCCCACGGGCGCCTCGGACCATTGACCGCCGGGAGCCAGTGGCCTGGCCCCGAGGGTGCCTTCCTGCCCGTTGTCGCAGTGTAGGTGAAGGTGAACTCCTGTCCCCGACCTCGGCGCCCTTGACTGTGTTGGTCACCGAGAACGAGCCCTGGCCTTCGTGCAGGTGTTGGTCATCTGCTCACCTCGGCCGTCTGATCCTTGACGATGGCGACGGTGCTGCGCTCCCGGGGCTTGGGTCAGTGTACCTGACCGGAAGGCGGCAGTCGCGATCTCGGTGACGGTGCAGGTCGAGCCGCCTGGACCTCCCCGGAGTGCGTCCGAGGTCTCCCACACCTTCGCATCAGGAAGCCCGTGGTGCTGTCAGTGCGCGTAGGTGAACGGAAGGTGGAGTTGCTGAAGTCGCCGTCGCCGGCCAGGGCCTTTCGTGATCGTGAATTCACCGTGATCCACAGGCACGGCGTCAGCAGAGCTGCTCAGCGTCACGCTCTCGAGCATCTGCTCCTCAACGGTCGCAGTGTTGGTGCTCTGGCCGTTCACCATGAAGGCCGGCTTTACCCCAGACGACTACCTCAGGAGTGACCGAGGCGTTCGTCGGGTCCTCGCTTGAACGTGAGGACCGTTCCGGTGGGAAGATTTCTGAACACGGCCTCGCACCGATGTTGAGGTTCATCTCGAGGTCACCACCAGTACCCTCCTGGTTGAGGGTGCGGGGCCTTCCAGCCCGCAGGCGCTGGCCTTCGCGTCACCGGGCAGGTCGTAGCTGATACACTGACCTGAAGGTGGTGTCCGCCGGGCACCTCTGCCGGTCTGGGTTCCGTGCAGAGAGCCTTTTGGCGATCTCGAATCCACCCGAGCCGGGCTTCATCTCGACGTTAATGGAGAAGGATGAGGCGTAGTGCATAGCGTAGTTTCCCGCAGACTGGTTCCCAGCGCGGTGGCGTCGTTCTTGTACCGCTTACCGCGCTGCACCTTGCCGTTGTCGGTGTTGGGGTCGACTCGTAGCGGACGATGTGCGTGCTGCGCGGCGCGGGCGACCGGTCACCTTGATGAAGGCGACGTCGCCGCTGAAGGTGACGTCGAGGTCGAAGTCGCCCGCGCCGGTGTTCTGGTCGGCGCCGGAAGCGTCCGTGAGCCTCGCCCGAGCCTGGCACTTTTACCCTCGGAGGTGCCGGTCTCCAGCCTCCACCTGCCTCTGTCGGCGACGTACTTCTGTCCGGGGCCGAGTTCTCATCGGTGAACATGATGGTCGAGCGGGTCTTGCCATCCACGGTCGCGACTGACCGTTCTCCCTCGAGAGCCGCCTTGATCTGGTCAGGCCGAAGATCGCCTGCCAGGCAATTTTGTCGGAGTCAGCGGTCAGGTCGCTGGCCCACTTGCGACCTTCTCCGGCTTGTAGGGGCCTTCGACGTACGCGCCGATCTTGCCGCCGGGAACCGCCACGGGAGTGTCGACACCGTTGGCCTTGATCGACAGGTTGGGCAGATCCGAGGCCCCGTTGGCCACCACCAGTGACGTCCCGTTACCCCGCAGGTCCTTGAAACCCTGGGCGACGATCTTGTCGAGCTCACTGTTGAAGGTGCAGGTGATCTTACGCTCGGCCACCGAGCACTCACCCACCTTCGTGCTGACGCCATCGTGGTTGAGCATCATCGGCTCGGTGAGCTTGTCCTTGCTGCGGACCTGCTCGGGCAGTGCGATCTCGAAGGAGTCCCCGCCCTTGGCCTGGGCCTTGCTGGCATCCCAGCTGAACTTCAGCTTGAGGTAGTCACCGCTCTGAACCGCGGTCTTGCTCGGGTCCTCCTCGCCGGTGGCGTTGGAGGGGGTCAGTGACAGGTCGGAGACAGTGATCTTCGGGTTGATGGCGGCTCGGGCCTGCATGGGCAGGACCGTCAGCATCGCAGCGACCATCACCACGAGCAGGAGAAGAGCACCTGTGGCACGCACAGGCGCTCTGAGCGCTCTGGGGGCAGGGATCTTTGACACGGCAAACCTTTCGGGAGAAGTCCGGCACTCAATTGATGCGGAGCCGAATTTAAGTTCTATATTTACTGGTATCAATGGCGAAAATCTCAGGTCAGGGTCACGAATCGGCAGCCATTTCGCCTCGGAATGATGACGATGATGACGACTTCATCGCTAATCAAACGGGCGGGCGGAAATGGATTATTAAAGGCGAGCACCCCAGCCCGTTCCGCCGCTGGCCTCGAGACCGCGGCCAACAACCGACCCTCGGCAGTATCGCCCACGATTCCGCCAGCCAGCCGGCAGCTACTCCACTCCAGGCGTCACGACGGATACAGATGCCGCATCTGTCCCTCAGGCACTTAGTTGACTGAGATAATAGATTCATGAGTCCCGCGGTTCGGGTGGGCGAGATCCCCACCCTGGTCAGCAACCTCGTCGACCAGCTCACGCAGCGGTTGGCGGCCGATGAGCGCGCCTGAACGCCTCGCTCGTCGGGCTCGTGCGCCCCGGTTCGGGAAAACTCAACGATTGCCGAGCGCTGGGTGACCGATCTCAAAGCGGCGGACATCTTCGCTGGGCTGGTCGCCATGGACGGCTTCCACCTGTCCAACGCCGTCCTGGACGAGCTGGGGCGCCGCAACCGCAAGGGCGCCCCTGACACATTCGACGTCGAGGGCTACCTGACGACCCCTGGACCGGTGCGGGCCGACGCGCTCCCTCAGGTCCTCGTTCCGGTCTACCGGCGCGACATACGCACGAGTCCGTGGCGGCGGGAGCATCGTCCAGCGGCACCGCGCGTCGTCGTCACTGAGGGCAACCACCTCGCGCTGGAGACGCGCGGTTGGGGTGCGCGCGTGAGCGGATCGACCTGCCTCATCCACATTGACGTGCCTGAGGAGGTGCTCGTGCCGCGGCTCATCAACCGGCACGAGGACTTCGGTAAGAACCCCGCTGGCGGCAGCCGGTCACCGGTCGCGCACCGTGATCCGCCCAATGCTCGCCTCATCGCCACAAGCGTCCACCGCTGCGACGAGGTGTGGCGCGAGCCCGAGGATGAACCCGAGTCCGGCGTCGTCAACTGTGCCGACGACGCCGACGACGACCTCGAGTAGAGCCCCGGCCTGCACCGGCTCTCACCAGCCTGCGTGGGGCCACCAACGCGGTCACGGCCGGCGACCCGTTCCGAGCCCTCAGTACTCGACGCTCAGATGCGTCCGCACGGTGGACTGAGACGGCATCGTTTCACTCCTCGGACTATCGTCCCCGCACGTATCCCCGCTGACGCTCCATCGTTGATCCGAGGCATCCCATGACACCCCCTCCTGACACTGGCACTGACACAGACGCGGCCTCCGAGAGGAGGCAGGACCGCAGCGCCCGCATTGCGGTGACGGTCTTCCCGCTCATCCTGTTCGGCGCCTTCCTCGCCGCCTTCTTCTCGCCCTCCACCTTCGTGCCATTGGCCGGTTACATGACGCCGTTGCTGGCCGTCACGATGCTGGGGATGGGGATGACCTTGTCCATCCCGGACTTCACGATGATCGCCCGTCACCCGAAGCCGTCATTCTGGGTGTGCTCAGCCAGTACGCGGTCATGCCGCTGGTGGGTTGGAGCGTGGCGAACCTGCTGCCGCTGTCCCCCGAGCTCAAGGTGGGCATCATCCTCATCGGCTGCGTGCCCGGAGGGACGACGTCGAACGTGGTGATCTACCTGGCCAAGGGCAACACGGCGCTTTCGGTGTCGATGACCGCCTTCTCCACGATGCTTGCCCCTATCGTCACCCCGCTGCTGACTCTGTGGCTGGCCGGCACCTACATGCAGGTGCCAGCCGGGTCGATGGCACTGTCGATCGTGCAGATCGTGCTGCTGCCGGTGGGTGCGGGCCTGGCCTGCAATGTCTTCTTCCACCGGCAGGTGGCGCGGATCCAGCCGGCGATGCCATGGGTCTCGGTCGTGGCGATCGCCGCGGTGGTGGCGGCCGTAGCCTCCAAGAGTCAGCCGCTCATCGCCACCGCGGGGCCGCTCATGTTCGCCGCAATCGCCTTGGAGAATGCGACCGGCTACGCCCTGGGCTACGCCGTGGCGCGAGCCTTCGGCGTCTCGCGGGCCGACCGCCGCACGATCGGTATCGAGGTGGGCCTGCAGAACGCCGGGCTCGGTTCGACGCTCGCCCTGCAGTACCTGAGCGCGGCGGTGGCCGCACCCTGCGCGGTGGCGACCTTCTGGCACACGATCACCGGTTCCCTGCTGGCCATGTACTGGCGCCTGCGCGGGTTCCCGGCCGGTGAGGATCCGCACGCCACCGTGCGCGAGCTGCGCCGTCGTGCCAAGGAGTCCTCGGCTGCGAGGTGAGCCACTGCCGTTAGGCGGAGAGCTGCGCGATCCGCCCCGGAGTGAGCGCCACGGCGCCGGCGACGTCGCGCACACTATGCCCTTGAGCCAGCATGGCGTGCACTGACTCCTCCGTCGCGCTTCGCAAGGCCGCCTCGGCGTAGCGAAGAGCCATTCGGTCGTTACCGACCTTGAGTGCCCGCACGATGTACTCCGGCAGACCATCATCTGGAAGAAGACGGACGTCGATGACAGCCCCCTCCGGCAGATCCGCTGCAAGGATGATGGCATCGACAATCTCAGCGCGCACCGCTGCGAGAGTAGGGGCCCAGGTATGCGCCGTGGGTTCCTGAACGCACTGCGCCAACCAGTTGTCCGCCTCGCGACTCACCGTCACGTCATACGTCGTCATCGTCTTGTCCACCCTTTCCCGAGGACCGGCGCAAGGTCGCGATCGATCGCGGCCAGCGTTCCCACCGGCACCTCTCCAGCATGTTGAGGAACAACAGTGAAGGCCCGAACCCCCTCGGCCGACACCACCTCGTACCGTCGATGCGAACCACGTTGACGAGTCACGACACCACCCAGCGCCTCGATCCGTCGGTTGAGCTCGCGCACCTTCACGACAGCAGTTTATCCGCTAAACAACTCATGTGTACAGCCACTACACACCACACAGGAGATGATGGCAAGAGCGGTCATCGACAGACACTCGCCCATATAGCACGAGAGTCGGGGCCGGGAGGAATCATGTCCTCTCGGCCCCGACGGCAGTCATGGGCAGGCAGCCGACGGCGGCCGGCTCACAGCATGCAGGAGACGCAGCCCTCGACCTCGGTCCCGGTCAGGGCGGCCTGACGCAGGCGGATGTAGTAGAGGGTCTTGATGCCCTTGCGCCAGGCGTAAATCTGGGCTCGGTTGACGTCGCGGGTGGTGGCCGTGTCCGGGAAGAACAGCGTGAGGCTCAGCCCCTGGTCGACGTGCTGGGTGGCCACGGCGTAGGTGTCGATGATCTTCTCCGGGCCGATCTCGTAGGCGTCCCGGTAGTACTCGAGGTTGTCATTCGTCATGAAGGGCGCCGGGTAGTAGACGCGGCCGATCTTGCCCTCCTCGCGGATCTCCACCCTTGGCCACGATCGGGTGGATCGAGGAGGTGGAGTTGTTGATGTGAGGAGATCGAGCCGGTGGGCGGCACGGCCTGCAGGTTGCGGTTGCTACAGGCCGCCCTTCTTGATCTTCTCCGCCAGCTCGGCCCAGTCCTCACGCGTGGAACGTGCACGCTGGAGGCCGCGAAGATCCCTTGACGCGCTCGGTGACCGGCTACGAAGTCCTGGGTCACGTACTCTCGAAGAACTCGCCGCTGGCGTAGGTCGAGTCCTCGAAGCCCACGAAGCCTCCCCGCGCTCCACGGCCATCTCGTTCGACGCCGTCAGGGCGGCGAACAGGACGCTGGCGAGTAGACGTTGGTGAGGTGCAGGCCCTCCTCGGAGCCGTGGTGGATGCGCTCGCGCGCCAGGAATCCGTGGAGGTTCATCTGCCCCAGGCCGATGGCATGCGACTCGCAGGCTGCCCCGGTCGATGGAGGGCACGCTGGGCAGGTGGGTCTGGTCGCTGACGGCGGTCAGGCCAGCACAGCGGTGCGGATCAGTGCAGGGCGAAGTCCGGGGAGTCCATCGTCTTGGCGATGTTGAGGCTGCCCAGGTTGCAGGAGATGTCCTGCCCACGGGGCGTAGGTGAGGTCCTCTGTTGAGCTCGCTGGGCTCGGAGACCCGAGGATCTCGGAGCACAGGTTGGACATGACGACCTTGCCCTTTGATGGGGTTGGCCTTGTTGACCGTGTCCTCGAACATGACCGTACGGGTAGCCGGACTCGAACTGGATCTCGGCCAGAGTCTGGAAGAAGGTGCGGGCGTTGATCTTCTTCTTCTTGATGCGCCCGTCGTCCACCATCTCGCGGCTACTTCTCAGTGAGCGTTGATGTCCGCGAAGGGCATGCCGTAGACGCGCTCGACGTCGTAGGGGCTGAAGAGGCAGTACGTCTCGTTGTTGCGGGGCCAGCCTCGAAGGTAATGTCGGGGATGACGACGCCCAGTGAGAGGGTCTTGATGCGGATCTTCTCGTCGGCGTTCTCACGCGGTGTCCAGGAACCGCATGATGTCGGGGTGGTGGGCGTGCAGGGCACACGGCCCCTGCACCCTGGCGGGCCCCCGGAGCTGGTTGGCGTAGGGAGAAGGAGTCCTCAGCAACTTCGCTGACGGGGATGACGCCGCTGGACTGGTTCTCGATGCGCTTGATGGGGCGCCCATCTCCCGCAGGTTGCTCAGCAGGAGGGCCACTCCCCCGCCGCGCTTGGACAGCTGGAGGGCGGAGTTGATGCCACGAGCGATCGACTCCATGTTGTCCTCGATGCGCACGAGGAAGCAGGAGACGGGCTCCCCGCGCTGAGCCTTGCCTCGTTGAGGAAGGTGGGTGTGGCCGGCTGGGCGGCCGGACATCATCTCGTCGACGAGGTCGAGGGCCAGCCCGCTCGTCGCCGTCGGCCAGTGTGAGGGCCACCATGGTGACGCGGTCCTCGAAGCGCTCCAGGTAGCGCCTCCCGTCGAAGGTCTTGAGCGTGTAGGACGTGTAGTACTTGAAGGCACCCAGGAAGGTCTCGAAGCGGAACTTGTGGGCGTAGGCGGCCTTGAAGGCGGACTTGACGAACTCCGGGGAGTACTTGTCCAGGATGTGGCCCTCGTAGTAGCCCTCCTCGACCAGGTACTCGAGCTTCTCCTCCAGGTCGTGGAAGAAGACCGTGTTCTGGTTGACGTGCTGGAGGAAGTACTGCCGGGCCGCCTCGTGGTCGGCATCGAACTGGATCCCTGCCGTCCGCGTCGTGAGGTTCAAACCGCGTTGAGCGCGTGGTAGTCCAGGCTCGGGAGGACACGGTCTCTGAGCCGGTGTCCGTCAGCGTGTCTGCAAAGTTTTCCAATCCTTCTTTGACGCGTGCGACGTCCGTGGGGTGCCGAGCAGACTCGTAGCGGTACAGGAACGGCACCCCCAGCTTGCTGGCGATGATGTCACCCGCCAGGCAGTAGGCCTGGCCGAAGTTGGTGTTGCCCGAGGCGATGACGCCCCGACACAGGGCCCGGTTGTCCGGGTTGTTGAGGAAGGCGATGACCTGCTTGGGCACCGCCCCTTGACGGAGCCGCCACCGTAGGTGGGCACGACCAGACGTACTCCTCGTCCACGGTCAGCGGCGACCTCCGTGCGCCTCAGGGGGATGCGCGCCGTCGGGAAGCCGAGCTTGCCCACGAATCGGTGCGTGTTCTCCGAGGTGGAGAGAAGTAGACCAGCAGAGGCCCGCTACTCACGGCGCGCCCCCGCGGCCTCAGACCGCGACGGACTCGACGGCCAGGGCGAGGGTCTTGATCTTGTCCGGGCGGGAAGCCGGACCAGTGGTCCTCTCCGGCGACGACGACGGGGGCCTGGGCGTACCCCAGGGACTTGACCTGCTCGAGGGCCTGAGCGTCCAAGGAGATGTCCACCGTCTCGTAGGGACAGGCCGGCCTTGTCCATGGCGCGGTGGGTGGCCGTGCACTGGACGCAGTTGGGCTTGCTGTAGATGGTGATCGCCATGTCCGTCTCTTCCTCAGGGTCGGGTGGCGGTGACTGCGGCCCGTCCCCGAACAGGGACTGCGCCGGCGGCACCACACGCTTGTCATTCACGGGAGGCCAGAACGGCCCCGCGGAGCAAGACACTACCCCTTGGGGTGATCCGGGTCCATCACCCCAAGATGCTGTGTCTAACGTGGCCCTGTGCACACCACCCCTCCCCTCTGTGGAAAACCTTCGTCTCACTGTGGACGGCTGGTGGAGACAGTCCGTGGCCACCTCGTTGGAGGCCCTCGAGCCCGTCCCGCAATCCGCACAACGATGGTCCTGCATGGGTACGACATCTATTCGCCCCCTTAACCACAGGCGCAGCCGGTCGTCGGCACTTCTCTACCCCCAGCCCTGGGGATGAAGACGCAGAATTCGCCCTCTCGGACACACCCCTTCGGCGTGTCGCCGCACCCAGCGAACATCCAGCAAATGACCGGGATCCGACGGCGTCGAAAGCGACCACCTCGATCGACACTTCCCGCCGCCAGCACTCAGCAGGCCGGTGATAACCGTGACAACGAGGAAGGCTGCTCCGCGAGTATGCAGCCTCACACCACACAAGGGGCTCGCGCACTAGCGCGATTTATACAAACCAACCTATCGTTATGTTAACGTAATAATACGGTTCCCAACCCATCTCCCCCAAGGACATCCTCATGCAGCAGGTGTTGCAAGATCTACCATTGACACTGGCCTACATCGGCTCCGATCTGGTGGCCATCGCGCTCCTGGTCGGAGCCCTCTACATTCCACGTCACGGCCGCCGCGACCTCGTAGCCGCCTACATCGGCGTCAACGTCGGCGTCCTGGCCGTCACCCTGCTGCTGTCAACGAGCGACAGCGTCGGAGCCGGCCTGGGCCTGGGACTCTTCGGCGTCCTGTCCATCATCCGCCTGCGCTCCTCCTCCCTGGCCCAGGGGGAGGTGGCCTATTTCTTCGCGGCCCTGGCCCTGGGCCTGCTCGGTGGCATCAAGGGCAAGCACATCAGCCACCTCACCATCGTCGCCATCCTCATGCTCCTCATCCTCGCCTCCCTGTGGGTGGGCGACCACCCGGCACTCTTGCGCCGCAACCGCAACCAGGTCGTCACCCTTGACCGGGCCATCAGCAACGAGAACGAGCTCATCACCGAACTCGAGGACCTGCTCGGCGCCCAGGTGCGCAGCGTGGACCTCAAGAGCCTGGACCTGGTCAACGACACCACCATCGTGGAGGTCCACTACCGGCTGCGTCCCCGGTCCCGTACAGCGACACCGGCTCAGCCGCCAGCCGCCCGCCTGCAGCAGGAGGAGACGCCGCAGGGGCCCCATCTGGTCCGGGAGGCTCAGCCTCAGGCCCCCGTTCAGGCCGCCGCTCAGGTTCAGCCCGCCGGTCAGCAGCTCTGGCCCGAGACCCCCGTGGCCGACAGCGCCGCGAGAGCAGCCACTGCCCCGCCTCGGTACGACTGGATCACCGGTCACCGCCAGCAACACGCCTCCGCCTCCCAGCAGCACGCTCAGGTGAACAACCCTCCGTCCATGGTCCAGCCCCGCTACAACTGACCGCGCCGGCCCGCCTCACCGGCGGTGCCCCGCATCGGGACTGCATCGTCGCCTCGAGGACATCGCGCACCCATGAGCGTCCACCGCACCCACCACGCAGCCACTGCCGCCGCCCTCCTCCACCGCTGCCACCCAGCAGCATCGGTTCCCCCACCCGCGACTCCCGATCCCGGAAAGGACTGCACCGTGCTGAACACCGACGACATCAACACGATCTCCCTCGCCGAGCTCAACTCCGAGGCAGGTCTCCTGACTCCAGCATGGACCGCAAGTGCCTGGTTCCCCAGGGCGACACCCAGCACGTCATCAGCCACCTGGCCCCGCGAGCGCAGGTCCTCCAGATCGACGCCTGCGACACTTCCGTTACGCCTCGACCCTGCTTCGACACCCCGGCCTGGACGCCTACTTCCTGGCGGCCACGCAGCGCCGTCGGCGTTACAAGATCCGCACCCGCACCTACCTGGACTCCGGCCTGTGCTTCCTGGAGGTCAAGACCAACGCAGGTCGCGCGAGGCCACGGTCAAGGACCGCTTCAAGTACGATCCCGACGACGCCGACCGCGTCACACCCGACGGTCGCCTGTTCGTCATCGAGCGCCTCGTGGAGTCCGGCACCTGCTCCTCGGACGAGGCGCGCACGATCGCCGATGCCCTCGTCCCGGTCATGGACTCCACCCTACAGCCGCACCACCCTGCACCTGCCCCACGACGGGGCCCGCGCCACCTTCGACACCCACCACTTGGGACCTGTTCGGCCCCGACGGAAGCGCCCTGGGGCAGGGCGTCATGGTCGATCACCTCAACGTCGTCGAGACGAAGAACCCCTCCACGGCCTCCCCCACGGACCGCCTCCTGTGGCATCAGGGGCACCGGCCGGCCCGCATCTCGAAGTACGCCACCGGTATGGCGCTGCTGTACGCGAACCTGCCCACCAACCGGTGGAACCGCACCATCAAGCGGGATCTGGGGCGCTACTGGCGTCAGGCCCAGTCGCGCCACTCGCGGCCTGAGCAGCGGGCCCCTCACGCTTCACCCCACCCCAACCAGCGCCTCCACAGGTCCCGGGCACCGCCCGCCTGTGGGGGCGTTGTTAACGCCTCTACGCCGCGGAGCGGCACAGTCATGCCTCCCCATGCCCCTGTTCACAGCGCGCTCGTGGAATGCGCCCGTTGACTGTTTGTCACCGGACGGAGCCGCACAACGCCGCGGCGCGCTGAGGGCGCTCCCCTGCTGCCCACCCCGCGGTCAGGCCCCGTCACTGGTCCGATTGACCCGACAGGAGCCTCCCGATGAGCCTGACCACCCTGACCTACATCGCCGCCGACCTGATCGCCCTCGCCGTCCTGGTCGGGGCCCTCTATGCCCCCCGCCACGCACGCAAGGACCTCATGGCCGCCTACATCGGCGTCAACGTGGGCGTCCTGGCAGTCACCCTGCTGCTGTCGACGGCGAGCGTCGCGGCCGGACTGGGCCTGGGGCTCTTCGGCGTCCTGTCCATCATCCGCCTGCGCTCCACCGAACTGGCCCAGCACGAGGTCGCCTACTTCTTCGCGGCCCTGGCCCTGGGCCTGCTCGGCGGGATCCAGACCGCACCGATCGGGATGGTGGCGGCCCTCATGGGCACCGTCGTCGCCGCCCTGTGGATCGGTGACCACCCCGCGCTCATGCGCCGCAACCGTCACCAGGTGATCGTCCTCGACCACGCCATCACCAACGAGACCGCTCTCATCGCGCACCTGGAGCGCACCCTGGGCGGGCAGGTCCGCTCGGTGGAGGTCCAGCGCCTCGACCTGGTCGACGACACCACCACCGTTGACGTCCGCTTCCGGGTGCCACGCCACACCCCCGCTGAGCTCGAGACCGCCACGGCCTTCGACGACGTCGCCCCCGCCACGCAGCCAGCCGCCGAACCGGCCGGCGTCGTCGCAAGCGAGGCACAGACCGCCCAGCCCTGGAGCGGCACGCGCCTGAACGCCACGCAGGCCGGCTCCCGCCCCGAGCCCGTCGAGGCCCAGCCCCTCACCGTGGCGCCTGCCGCCCAGTACGTCACCCGCTCCGCAGCGCAGCCGGCGGCCTCGCCCGTGGCCGTGGCCTCGCGCTGAGCGCCACCCCGGACGAAGCCGACAGGACAGACCAGGACACCGATGATGACCACGACGACCTCGACGGCAACCTCAACGGCGACCGTGAGCACCTCCCCGGCAGTTTCCTCCGCGGGGCCTCTGGCTCCAACGTCGGGACTCCCTGAACGCCGACCACCTGGCCTGCAACCAGTCTCATCGCCGAGGCTCAACGGCGCCGCGGGCCTGCTCACCCGGGTGGACCGCAAGTACCTGGTGCCGCTGGAGCGTGCGCAGGAGCCTCGTGGGCGGCCTCCTACCGAGGCCCGGGTCCTGGACATCGACGGGAGGCGCCGCTTCTCCACACGCCTCGACCTACTTCGACACCCCGGGACTGGAGGCCTTCATGCTCACGGCCCGCAAGCGGCGTCGGCGCTTCAAGGTGCGCACCCGCACCTACCTGGATTCCGGCCTGTGCTTCCTGGAGGTCAAGACCCGCGGCGCGCTGCGGCACCACCGTCAAGCGGCGCATGGGACTACCACCCCTGACGATGCCTCCCGCCTGACCAGCTCGGGTCGTGCCTTTCGTGGCCGCCTGCCTGGCGAGCACGGGGTCGCCGGTCGGCTGCTGCCCGGGATGTCGCCGCCGTGCTGCGGCCGGTGCTGGCCACCACCTATGAGCGCACCACCTTGCACCTGCCGCGCGCCGAGGCCCGGGCCACCATCGACACGGCTCTGACCTGGCGGCGCCTGACACCGGGGTCCGTAGAGGCCGCCGGGTCGCCGGGGCCCCGCAGGCCCCTGCGCCCGGCCCACCTGACCGCGGCCATCGACGACGGCGAGCCGGTGGCGGTGGCGGGCGTCGCCGTCGTCGAGACGAAGAACCCGGCCACGCCCTCGCCTGCGGACCGGGCCCTGTGGGACGCCGGCCACCGCCCCGCCCGCATCTCGAAGTACGCCACCGGCATGGCGCTGCTCCACCCCGAGCTGCCCGCCAGCCGGTGGTACCGGACTCTGACCCACGAGCTCGCCGACCTGTTCGGCACCGACCGCTCCAGCCTGGAGAGCATCGACGCCACCCGCGCCACCGCGAGCGCCGCCCTGAGCGCCACCCCTAGACCACCCACGATCCGACACCGGACCCAGAGAAGAACCCGAGAAGAAGAGGCCCAGACACCATGAAGACCACCAAGACGACGACCACGCCCCTCCACCGACTCCGCCGTCGTGCGACCGGAGCCGTCGCGTTCCTGGCCGCGATCGCCCTGGCGGCCGGCTGCTCGACCTCCTCGGCCTCCGGCAATGCCAGTGCCTCGAGCTCGAGTAAGTCGGATACGACGTGGACGACGATCTCCTCGTCGGTGGCCACGGCGTCGACCGGCGCGAGCGTCTCCGACATCCTGCGCGCGAACGCCTCGGTGGAGGACGCCTCGAGCCTCCGCGGACGACGCCGGGACCCCCGGACACGTCGTCGGCCACCACGATCACGCTGTCGGGATCGTCGGCCTCGGCCAGCGGGTCGGCGTCGAGCAACGTGAAGGTCGATGGGGGCACCGTCACCATCAGCGGCGGCGGCACCTACGTCATCAGCGGCGAGCTCAGCAACGGGCGGATCGTCGTCAACGCCCCCAAGGCGGACGTGCGCCTGGTCGTCAAGGGCGCGAGCATCACGAGCTCGAACGGGCCGGCCATCGACATCCAGGACGCCGGCAACGCGATCGTGGTCCTGGCCAAGGACTCCAAGAACACACTGACCGACGGCGCGAGCTACGCCTCGGGGCAGGAGGCCACCGCAGCCCTGTTCTCCTCCGACACGCTCACCGTCACCGGGACCGGTCAGCTGGACGTGACCGGCTCCTACAAGGACGGCATCTCCTCCAAGAACGGCCTCATCATCACCGGTAACGCCACCATCACGGTCAAGGCCGCCGACGACGGCCTGCGCGGCAAGGACTACCTGGTGGTGGAGTCCGGGACGCTGACGGTCGAGGCCGGGGGCGACGCCCTGAAGTCCAGTGAAGGCGACGATGAGACGAAGGGCTTCATCTCTCTGGGCAAGGCGAGCATCACGCTGACCTCCACCGACGACGCGATCTCGGCGACCACGGACGTCACCGTCAAGGACACGACCCTGACGATCACGGCCGGCGGCGGCCAGGCGAACGCCACCGTTGAGGCAGGCCCGCCCGGGCAGGAGTCGACGGCGGACTCCTCGACGCCTTCGCCCAAGGGCATCAACGCCGGGGTGAGCTATACGCAGGACTCTGGGAAGGTCACTGTCAACGCGGCCGATGAGGGGCTGCAGGCGGCGTTCATCAACGTGTCCGGTGGGGAGCTGTCCATCACGGCGGGCGACGACGGCATCAACGCCTCCAACGGCGACCACGTCATCGAGGGGCACGAGAATGCCGACTCCGAGTCCGACGACGGCTCGGTGCTGACGATCAGCGGCGGCGAGGTGGAGGTCTCCTACGCCTCCTCCGACGGTATTGACTCCAACGGATCGGCCTACGTCGAGGGCGGGATCGTGGTGGTCTCGGGGCAGGCCGGTGCGATGGACGGCGCGGTGGACGCCAACGGTGAGAGTCAGCTCGTGGGGGTGACGGGCTCGCCGTCGGTGAGCGCGGGGGACACGCTCACCGTCACGGATGCTTCCGGGTCTCAGGTGGCCTCGCTCAAGGTCGACTTCACGGCTGAGGCGATCACGGTGCTGGGAGCTCACCGAGGGCCAGCGGTACACGATGGCGACGTCGTCAGGGCGGCTCGGCCGCGGGGACGGCCTCGGCGCTGTCGGCCGGGATGGGTGGCCCCATGGATGGTGGCGCCGGTGGTCAGGGAGGCCAGGGCGGTCAGCCCGGTGGCGGGCAGCAGTCCGGCACCCAGAACAGTCCAGTCGAACAGCACGTCCAGTACCGCCGACGAGCTGACCCGGACTGGACACTGAGGTGCCGCAGCGCAACGCTGCGGCCCCCACCTCGTCAGCAACTATGTTTATAGGAAAACTAACTAGTAACCACAACGAGAAAGTTAAAGTTCTGATAAACTCGCAAACATGACCTTGAAAATTGCGGGGCTAGCGATCATTTACACAATAACATATCGCCTGTACCGCAGGAAACTCCCTGAATTCGACGTCGCCTAGGCATGACTTTAGGAAACTGAACGAAACTACAATCACCTGTAGGGCTGGGCAGGTTAAGCCAAGTCACCATATTCGCTGTAACCTCACTTCTAACATACTTCATTGCGAAACACCAGCAATGGACACCGTAGCATTTATTTTTCAAAAACCAAGAGCTCACCATCTACAATCCCTAAGCGACAATGCTCCAGTATTACTCGCCGTCCTTAGTATTCATTACTAGCAGCGCAACGAACTGGTACGAGACAGAAAACAGGGGCGGAACATACTTCGGACAGTTCCTGTCTATTTACCTCATTTATCGCTCCATAACAAAGCGATATAATTTGGACTCAATCTTCAATCTTCTTGTGTTGATATCACTTGCATTTCCATTCATTCTTAGGCGTTCGACACTCACAGGCATCTTAACTCCAGACTGGATTGCTGTAGACATTCACATTAAATGCTATCCTTATGGGTGTCATCTTTAATCATTGTTGGCATTGTGCTGCTATTCAACTTCCTATCATTACTTCAACAGTCAATGATACACCTATTTCAACCCAACCAAGTTAAGAATAAAATCAGAATGGACGTCGATATAGATACTCGTAGTGAGATTAGGTCTATGTTTACATCGAAAGAATACCACAAGGGCAGTTTGTCTAGCATATATCACAACAGCTACATAGAATTCTGGTTAAATCTGACGGACAGAGAGGAGCAGGACGAGTATTTCGGAGTGACGGTATTTTCCAGGGAATGGCTGCACCGACACTCACATATTTCCCAGGCGATTCAGCATAGAGCACTACGGGAGGAGGGAGAATGGGGATGGTCGTATCTGCGGCATCCTTCATTGTGGATATCTCTAGTTTGGCCGGGAATGCAGGAACACAAACTCGAGGCATTCGAGCAAATCATGGAGGGTCGGCATGATACATTTGTCGGATCTCATTAACTCTGAAATTAGCGTAGAGCACCGCGCAATCTCTGTTGAGACAGATGCGCATCGACTCACTCAGAATGGATCAACTAGTGCGAAGTAGCACCCCAACCCACTGCCTCACACATACACAAATCGACATACTTCTTCGTAAATGTGGCTACTCTGTAAAATCGACAAACTCCCTCAAAGCCATCCATATGGAATAGTAGGAGGACCTACTGCATTCTTCTTTCAAGTTCAACAGCAAGATGACTCTCCCATGGTCGTCACCTTGCCCGCTATTACCTACAGAGAGATCGCCAAAACTATTCATAACGGACACTCCCCCGACAAGCCGCTAGTATGCGGTATTCCACGGCTTCCCTGGGCGAGGCCGTCAACTCGGCTAACAGTATCCATCACGAACCAACCCAAAGATACGCACTTCACTGTCTTGTCGAATCATTGATCGATTCACTCATTATCAACCGACACCCAAGGGAGCAAATTCTCGCCAGCGAACTGGAAATGTTGATTCCTGGCCTCTATAACTACTTGAATCCGCCGTTGCTTGGAGCATCTAGCGGCAATTCAAACATTCCTAACCCTCCAGCAATCGATATAGTCATCAACTGCATAAAATCTCAACTTAAGCCGGTCGCCCCTTTGACCTCTGAGGCATATTCAGAACTACTGAAGTACGTATCCAAGGAGGAGTCTGCAGCAGCGTTCTTATACATGCTGTTACGCACCAGACAAAACAATGGCGATGTATCTCCTGATATTCTACGGCCCTTTGTGTCAGCGCTGCGTGACTACCACATAGCATCTGAGAACAATTTAAATGTACCTTATGAAGTCACTTCGACATTTCTCAAAGGATCAATCTGTGTCTCACGCAGCTTTAACGAGTCTGGACTAACGTGGCTATTTGATATTCTTAACGTCCCAATTACAGCCAGACTGTACTGCGATCTGACAAACAGAGAAACAAGTAGATATGTCGACCTTAACTTCACTAACCTAGTATTATGGAGAACTCTTGTTGGAGGAACAATATACTACGGAAACTACTTCATTGACAGCAATTGGGATTCACTTGACGAACGGGATGCCAAAAAAGCAATACTGGACACCAAGGACGCTGCCGAGATTCTTGATCAGGCTGGAATGGAGTATGAAGCTAATATTATCCGCTCATCGCTGCCTATCGAAGAGTCGGCAGAAGAACAACAACTACAGAAGGCAAAGCGAGCACGCTCAGCACATCCTTTCCCTCACTTCCATTCCAGGCCTACGCCTAGCGCCGATCGACGTTTAAGTAATCGTCAAAGACGTCGGCTCTCACGTCCAAATCAGTAATGGGGTTCAGCTTCGGTGGGCGTATTCCGCGACTATTGGTCAGCACTCCACGACGTTGACGGCCAGGCCGCCGCGGGAGGTCTCCTTGCAGGTGGCGAGCATGTCCTCGCCGGCCTGCCTCATCGTCTCAATGACGGTGTCGAGGCTGACAGCGTGCCGGCCCTCGCCCCACAGCGCCATGCGGGTGGCGTTCTCCACCTGAGTGGGGGTCCCACCCAGGACCTCAGCCACGCCGGCAGCCGCCATCGAGCAGGCCGAGCCGACCTCCCCCTGGCAACCCGCCTCGGCCCGGGCAATCGAGGCGTTGGGCTTGTGAGCCCACCCAAGGTGGTGGCGGGCAGCAGTCCAACGGTCAGCAGTCCGGCAACCAGAACAGCCAGTCGAACAACCAGTCCAGCACCGCCCAGAGCAGCTGACCCTGTCTGGAGACAATGAATGGGGGCCGCAGCGCAACGCTGCGGCCCCCACCTTGTCAGCAAGAAGGTATCCTCACTGCCCCTGATCGGGACTGGGCGGCGGGACGGGAGGCATCTGCCCCTGTTGTGAGATCTGCTCCGTGTAGCCGGGCTGGTTCTGCAGGGCCTGCGTCTGGGGCTGGCCCTGAGGCAGCTGCCCGCTCTGTTGCGGGTGCAGCATCTGGGGCTGCCCCTGAGGGAACTGCCCACTCTGTTGCGGGTGCAGCATCTGGGGCTGCCCCTGAGGGAACTGCCCACTCTGTTGCGGCTGCAACTGCTGCTGCATCTGAGCCTGCTGCATCTGAGCGAGCTGCATCTGCTGCATGGCGAGAGTCTGCATACGAATCTCCTGAGCCTCGCCGTGACGCGTGGCCTCCCAGTCCGCGAACACGCGATTCTGCAGCTCAACCGTGAACGCCCGGAGCTTGCGGGACTCGATGAACGAGATCTCCAGGCCGAAGGAACCCCCGGCATGGTTGGTTACCACAAGCGCCGTCGAATAGACGTCAACGCAAAGACAACAGAAAAGCAGAAGGAGAATAGCTCCGCGAACAGGGTAGCCATCCATGAAGGCAAAACCGAAGATCAGGAATACCAGAGCCAAGAACGCGCGCTCGAACTTGAATCGGCCGGACGCCGTCACCGCTGAAATCGCACTGATGGGGAAAGTGTTCTCTTCAGACCCGATAGGAATGATGCCAAAAAGAGTGTTCGGCACCTTGTACACGAACCTCGAGCTTGAGCACATCATTTCCGCTTTTAAGGAAGGGGAAGAGGAGCGACACAATGAATCGCTGGCCGTAAACCGAGGTTTCCCCCGGGGCAAGCATGAAGTCTGTGACGTTCTCAGAACCTACCGTGGATACGGCGTCAGAGGATTGGGACCTGTTCATGTTGTGAGTCTCGTCCGTAGGGGATAGTCCAGGGTTAGCCTACGTCACCGTAAGCACTCCGTTATCTTCCTCGCATCGCCGTTGATCGTCAAGCGACTCGACGGAAGATTGAGATCAAGCAGGTGACTTCACCAACGCGCGGGACTCGTATAGAGTACTCAAGTCCACATCCTGGAGTGCGCATTTTCAGCGACCAGTGTTGAGGTGGTTCAACACTCCACGACATTGACGGCCAGTCCGCCGCGGGAGGTCTCCTTGTACTTGGCGAGCATGTCCTCGCCGGTCTGGCGCATCGTCTCAATGACGGTGTCGAGGGTGACGGCGTGCCGGCCCTCGCCCCACAGGGCCATGCGGGCGGCGTTGATGGCCTTGACGGCGGCCACCGCGTTGCGCTCGATGCAGGGGATCTGGACGAGTCCGCCCACCGGGTCGCAGGTGAGCCCCAGGTTGTGCTCCATGGCGATCTCGGCGGCGTTCTCGACCTGGGCGGGCGTCCCGCCCAGGGCCTCGGCCAGGCCGGCGGCCGCCATCGAGAGGAGGCCGATCCGACCTCCCCTGGCAGCCGACCTCGGCTCCCGCGATGGAGGCGTTGGTCTTGATGAGCCCGCCCACGGCCGTCGCCGCCAGCAGGAAGCGGCGGGCGCCGTCGTCGTCGGCCCCGGGGATGAAGCGCCCGTAGTAGGCCAGGACTGCCGGGACGATGCCGGCCGCGCCGTTGGTGGGGGCGGTGACCACGCGGCGTCCGGCGGCGTTCTCCTCGTTGACCGCGAGCGCGAACAGGTCCATCCCAGTCCATGCCGCGCAGGGGTCGGCCATGGTGAAGGCGGCACCCGGGCCGGTCGACTGGGCGCACAGCCGCTCAGCGGAGGGCCTTGGCGCGTCGGCGCACGCCGAGTCCGCCGGGCAGGATGCCCTCGGCGTTCATGCCGGCCTCGATGCAGGTCCGCATCGTGGCGCGCAGCCTGTCCAGGTAGGCGATGACCTCCTCCCGGCTGCGGGCGGAGAGTCTCGTTGGCCAGGACGACGTCGGAGACGCTCAGACCCTCGCGCTCGCAGATCGCCAGCATCGCGGCCGAGGTGGTGAAGGGAAGGGCGCAGGGGTGGCGTGGGCCTGGGAGGCGGAGGCGGTCGCCAGGGCCCTGGATCGACGGCGCCCCGGGAGCTCCGACGTCCTCCATGACGAAGCCGCCGCCCACGGAGTAGTAGGTGCGGCGCAGAATCTCAGCGCCGCTGGCGCAGTAGGCGGTCAGGGTCATGCCGTTGACTGGTAGGGCAGGACCCGCCCGGGCAGGAAGTGGATGTCGGCGCTCGGGCTGAAGGGACGAGGGCCGACGCCGTCGACCACCGCGCCTCCCCGGCGGCCCTCGGCCTCCTCCACGAGGGGACTCGCACACGACGGCGGGGACCGTCTCAGGCCTCGTAGCCGGCCAGGCCCATGACGGCGGCGCGGTCGGTGGCGTGCCCGCGGCCGGTGGCGCCGAGCGAGCCGTAGAGCTCGACGGTGACGCGGGTGGGCTGCGGCAGGCCGGAGCCGGGGGCCGGGGAGGCGCACTCGCCGTCGGACGCCCCCGCGCCGCCCGGGCGGACCGCCCTCGGCCAGCTCCCGGCTGAAGGCGCAGCCGGCCCGCATGGGGCCCACTGTGTGGGAGGAGGAGGGCCGATGCCGATGCGCATGAGGTCGAAGACGCTCAGCGGGCGGGGCGCCTGCTCGACGTCGATCGCCCCGGCCAGCAGGGCGGCGGGCGGCCGAGTCCAGTGCTGCGGAGACGAGCGCGGTCTCCCGGGCGACGTCGGATGGCTCAGTGACCGCCGTCGTCGCAGAAGCGGCTGCGGAATCGGGGGCGTTTGACGAGGTGGAGAGGCTGCGGCGGGTCACGTCCCACGATGCATGCCCGCCGCCCGGGGCCCAACTCCCGTGCCGGGACCTTGGTCCGTCTCAGTCCGTGGGGCGCACCAGCCACCAGGCGGCGTAGGGCGGCACGGGCACGCGCCCTCCCCGCCCCGTCCAGCGTGGTGGAGCCGAAGGGGACCGTGTCGGTCAGGACGTCGGTGGCTCCCATGACCCCGAGCCGGGCGAGCCTGGTCGGCGGCCACCGAGCGCCACTGCGGCGTCACGTTGTACACGCCCGAAAGGTGCTGCCGCGCGGGTGGTCGCGGTAGGTCACCAGCACCCCGGGTCGTCGACGTCCTGGACCTGGGTGCGCACGACGGCGTCGAGTCTGGGGCAGGCCGGCGCGCACCTGCGCCATGTGCGCCAGGTCGGTGAAGACGCGCCCCTCGACGGTGGAGCGGTCGCGGCGGTTGGCAAGCCGGCCCTCGTCGAGTCGGGGCGCCCGGCCCAGCGCGAGTCGGCCTCGTGGCCCGGCTCAGTGTCCCAGTTAGGTCGTTGGGCTGGGCGAGCTCGTCCCGCTCCACAGGACGGGGATGCCGCCCCAGCCGTAGACGATGGCGTGGGCCATGCGCAGGGCGTGGATCCGCTCCTCGCGCCAGGTCCACAGCGCCTCGGCCTTGTGCTCGGGGGTCTCGTCGGTGACGCCCTCCCAGGCCTCGGTGGCGGCCTCGATCCCGATGAGTGAGGCGGCCGTCCCGGCGATGCGCCGGTCCCCGGTGGCCGGGTTGTGCTGGAAGACCAGGCCCGCGGCGTCGGAGGTGGGGTACTCGCCGCTGTACCAGTCGGACAGGAAGGATCGGTGGTCGTAGCCGCTCAGGCCCACGGCGGCCGCGTCGTCGTCGTCGATGGCCCAGCCGATGTCGTCGTGGCAGCGCAGGTAGGTGATCCAGGTGGCGGTGGAGGGCTCGACCGGCAGATTCTGGAGGGCCTCGACGGCCAGCGTCGTGTCGCGCGCGGCGAGCATGGACCAGATCTGGACCATGAGGGAGTTGTGGTAGGCCAGGTCGGAGACCTTGCCGGTGTACTTGCCCTGGCCCAGGTACTGGAGGAGCTCGGTGGGGGCGACGATCGCCTCGGCCTTGAGGTCGACGGCGGGGCAGGCGATGCGGGTCAGGGGCGCAGGACCTCGGCGATGGCGTGGACCTCGGGCTGGCTCCCTGGCAGTCGGTGCCCTTGCGCTTGATGGTGAAGGCGATGGCGTCCAGGCGCAGCACCTCGACGCCGCGGTTGGCCAGGTTCAGGACGATGCCGGCGAACTCGGCCATGACGTGGGGGTTGCGCCAGTTGAGGTCCCACTGGAAGGAGTTGAAGGTGGTCCACACTCAGCCGCCCACGCCGTCGTCCCAGGTGAAGTTGCCGGGGCGAAGTCGGGGAAGACCTCTGGCAGGCTGCGCTCGTAGGCGTCGGGCTCGGTGCGGTCGGGGAAGATGAGGAAGTAGTCGCGGTAGCGCTGCTCGCCGGCGCGGGCCCGCACCGCCCACTCGTGCTCGGCGGCCACGTGGTTGAGGACGAGGTCCACCACCAGGGAGATGCCCTCGGCGCGTTCGCCGGCCAGTGCTCGAGGTCCTCCATGGTGCCCAGGTCCGGGCGCACGGTGCGGTAGTCGGCGACCGCATAGCCGCCGTCGGAGTCGCCGGGGCGCGGGGTGAGCAGGGGCATGAGGTGGAGGTAGGTGACGCCCAGGCTCGCGCAGGTAGTCGATGCGGTCCTCCACGCCGCGCAGGGTGCCGGCGAAGCGCTCGGTGTAGGCGGCGTATCCGACGCGGCCCGGGTGCTGGGCCCAGGCGGGGCCGAGGGAGGTGGGCCAGGGTCCAGGCGGCGCAGCTGTAGTCGCGCTCCCGCGTAGGCCCGGGCGGCCAGGGGCCAGTAGGGTTGAGGGCCTCCTCCTCGGCGGCGTCGCCGTAGAGGGTGGTGAGCCCGTCGAGGAGGTCAGGGTACCAGGCCTCGGCGCGCGTGAGGAAGATGTCCCGCCCACGGCCCTCAAGCGGGTCCAGGACGTGGAAGACGATGTCGTTGAGGGATGGCGGGAGGGAAGTGGCGGCGCTCATAGATTCTATCGTCCCCCGATTCGGCGGCGGCGCGGTACTGATTTCCTCATCGTCCCGTCGGCCGGGGCGACCATCGGCGAGGCGGCGGCACGGTCGGGTACGCGATCGGCCGCATAGTCGGTCGCACAGTCGGTCGCCGATGGCACCAACAGGCGCCGCCGGGCGCGGCCCCACCTCCTGAGCCCGCGGTTTCGGCCACCTGAGCCCACGGTCCCACCACCGACGGGGACCTTCTGCACGGCCGGGGCGGGTCATTCCGGGCAGGGGCGTTCGACGCCGTCGGGGACCGGAATCCTGTCCCCGAACGCGCGGCACGTCCCCGGCCGACCGGGACGGCGCCCGGCCGCGCAGAATGTCCCCGGACGTAGAAACAGCCGCGGAAACAAGCGCGCTCACGTCCCGATTGCGCCGGGGCGTCAGGATTCGACGGCGTCGTAGGACCTGCGGTGAGCCAGGATCTGGGCGGAGTGGGTGTGATCCAGGGTGCGCAGCGCGTCGATGGGGGCCTGGAGGCTGCGGCCCAGGTCGGTCAGCTCGTAGTCGACCCGTGGCGGCACGCCCGGCAACTGGGTGCGCGTCACCAGGCCATCGCGCTCCATGGATCGCAGCGTCTGGGTGAGGACTTTGGGCGTCACCCCGCCGACCCTCGCACGCAGTTCCCCGAAACGGCTCGGCCCGTCGGCCAGGACCGTGACCACCAGTGGGGTCCAGCGGTCGACGACGTGGCGCAGCACCGTGCGCGACGGGCAGGCGGGCGAGAGGATGTCGAAGTCGAAGACCGGCGCCTGGGTTTTCCTCCGCGGCTGGAACCTCGCAGCATGGGGCGCTCTCCCGAGTAGCCACCTCTCCTGACTCGCCTGACGGCAGTTCCATCGCGCCCTCCACACTCGAGGTGTCGGCACCGCGAGCGGCGGCGACGCTCCTCGCACTGCTGACGCCGCCTCGTGCCGCCTCCCGCCGCTCAGCCATCAGCCCCTCGCACCGTGACACAACACACTCTCTTGGTTACTTTGAGGTACTCTAATACCTTAACCATACCATCGAGGCATCGCGAGGTTGCCGGCACCCGACGCACTCGCCTCAAACCAGCACTCCCTACCTGGAGGAAGTCACTGAAGATCGCCGTCATCGGAGGAACCGGCATGGTCGGCTCGGCCACCGTCACCGAGGCCGCCGGCCGCGGCCACGAGGTCATCTCCGCCTCGCGCTCGGGCCGTCACGCCGAGGGAGCCGCACAGGACGTCACCCTCACCCTGGCCGACACGCAGGCCGTCGTCGACCTCATCAACAAACCCGACGCCACCGTCATCACCGTCTCCGCCGGCCGCGGAGAGTCCGCCCAGCCCGTCATCGACGCTCACCGCGCCCTCATCGCGGCTGCCCCCACCGGCCGGCTCATCGTCGTCGGCGGCGCCGGCTCCCTGCTCACCCCCGACGGCACCCGTCTGGTGGACACCCCCGGATTCCCCGAGGAGTACAAGCCCGAGGCCTTGGCCTTCACCGATGTCCTCGACCTCTATCGCGAGGCCGGCAGCGCCCTGAACTGGACCTTCCTCTCCCCCGCCCCGGAGTTCACCGACAAGCCGCGCACCGGCACCTACGCCGAGGGCGGCGACCAGCCCGCGGGCAGTGAGATCTCCGTGGCCGATTTCGCCGTCGCCCTGGTGGACGAAGCCGAGAAGGACGCGCACCGCGGCCACCGCTGGACCATCGCCAACGCCTGAGCTCGTCGCCACTCACAGCGCGCCCACCGAGCCGGGCCGGTTCCATGCGACCGGCCCGGCTTGGCTCGTGCACCCAGACCGGTGCACACTAGGCCCCGACCCGCTGAGCCAGGTCGTGAGCAGGAAACCACATGACCTTTCGCCCTTGCTTGGCACTGGTAAGCAGACCCCGATGCTCGAGGTCCTGCAGGTCCGTGCGGGCTGTCTGCGGGACGACACCATGGGTCGTTCGGTGCGCCTCCACGGTCACGCTGCCGGAGGGATCGCGAAGGAAGGTCTCGACAAGCGCGACCTGGCGGTGGTTGAGTCCGAGGTTGCGCAGGAGCCGGGTGGCTTCGCGCAGCTGGCCGGTCTTGCGTGCCAGGTAGGCATCGAGCTCGTCGATCGCCCGTACCACGACCTGTGCCTGAGCCAGGAAGAAGTGCGTGAGGTCCCCTTCGTCCTGCTCGGTGAGCAGAAAGCCGCGCGCGTACCTGGCGGGGGCCTTGCGCAGCAGGCGCGAGATCGACAGGAATTCTGTGAGGAAGAAGCCCTGGCGGAGCATCGACCAGTAGAAGACAGCCCGCGATGTTCGCCCGTTGCCGTCTGCGAAGTAGTGGTCGTAACCCATCGCGAAGTGCAGCGTGAGCGCGCGCAGGAGCGGCGGCATGTAGGGGACTGTGCCGTCAGACCGGTCGACGTCGTTCGCAAAGCCGCAGAGAGTCTCAAGTCGTTCAGGCAGTGTCTCGGCCGGGGTGGGACATGAAGGACCTGTTCCTCGGTTTGGGTGCCGTAGATGCGGACTCTCAACTCCCCCAGGGCGCTGAAGTCGACCTGCGTCAGCGGGTCGTCGAGCGTGCCGTCTGTGACGATCCGGTGGATCTCACATACAAGCTCTGGCGTCAGCCGCTCGTCCCTGAGCCTCGATGACACGCTGCATCGCGCTGTAGTTGTTGAGGATCATTTGCTCGCTGCGGTCACGGGGGCGCGGTCCTCCTCAGCATCTGCTTGGCCTCGTACCCGAGAGGTCGAGGCCCCCTCCAGTTGCGAGGACGTCATCGCCTCCTCGATGAGGGAGCGCACGAGGTAGCGATCTCGCGTCGCGGCGTTGGCGATGGGCTCGGGCCGCTCGACCTGCCCCCGCGCTCGCGCGGACACGTCATCGATGGCGCGCAAGAGCGGGTCTGGCAGGTTGTAAGTGAGCCGGGTCCCGTCCTTCATCGTGAACGGAGTGGGCCGGGCGGCCTGGGTTCGGCGCAGCCGCACGGCCACCCACCACCCTCGCGTGTGAGGCCAGCTGGAGGATCGTGGCGAAAGAACCACTCCCAGGGGTCATAGTCGGTGTCCGCCGCCGTTGACGGCGACACGAGCACCTCAGTCAGGCGGCCATCTTTAGCCAGTCTTGCCAGAAGCACATCCAGGGCCGCTGGCGGTGGAACAGGAACCTTCATGACACAGATCCTCACTGCCGACCTGTCACTTATTGCTAATCTAACCCAAATTAGCAGTTGTTGACAGTTATGGACACCATGTTTGCGCCGAGCCCCGCACATGGGCACGCTTCTTCCTATGACTATAGTCGACAAGCCCCAACCTCCGATTGCCCTGACCATCGCCGGCTCCGAGGCCTCGGGCGGCGCCGGCGCCCAGACCGACCTCAAGACCTTCCACACCCTCGGCGTCTACGGTTGCACGGCCCTGACCTGCATCGTCTCCATGGACCCCAAGGACGGGTGGAACCACCGCTTCGTCCCGGTGGACCCCGGCGTCATCGCCGACCAGATCGAGACCTGCGCCGCCGTCCACTCGCGCATCGACGCCGTCAAGATCGGCATGCTGGGCACGGCGCCCACCATCGACGTCGTTGAGCAGGCCCTGGAGACCTACGACTTCCCCACCGTGGTGCTCGACCCGGTCCTCATCTGCAAGGGCCAGGAGTTCGGGGGCGCCCTCGAGGTGGACAACGCCCTGCGCACCAAGATCCTGCCGCGGGCCACGATGACCACCCCGAACCTCTTCGAGGCCGCCACGCTGGCGGGCATGGAGGAGATCACCTCCGTCGAGCAGCTCAAGGACGCCGCCAAGCGCATCCATGACCAGGGCGTCCCCAATGTCCTGGCCAAGGCCGGCCCATCGCTGGGCACCGGCACCGCGCTGGACGTCTTCTACGACGGCACCACCCTGGAGGTCCTCGAGGTTGAGGCCGTGGGCACCGAGCGCGTCCACGGCGCCGGCTGCACCCTGGCCGCCGCGGTGACCGCCGAGCTCGCCAAGGGCGCCTCCCCGCTTGAGGCCGCCGTCACCGCCAAGGAGGTCGTCTCCTCCTCCATCCGGCACGGCCTGCGCGGCAACATGCCCTTCCTCTACGTCTACCAGGGCGAGTACCGGCAGGGCTGAGCCGCACCACTGAGGCGCCCCTCGGTTCCTCACCGATCCTCCCGCTTCACCATCCGCCGCCGACGGTTGTCAGCCCGTCGGCGGCGGATGTGCGTCATCTACGCCCGTTTTTGTCACTCCTGGCGACTTTTCAAGCGGACGGCTGCGGCCACCAACCCATCCGCACCGGCCTGACCTGCGCAGATGCCCCTGGCCCACCGACGCGACGCAGCACCGACGCACCTAAAAGTCGCCATACGTGACAGATCGGCCCCTGGGAAACAGCACGCCGGTCCAGTAGATAGACAACCTAGTAACTAGGTAGTCTATAAACCATGGACTCATCAGCGGCGCGCCTCCTGCGCGGATTCCTGGAACCCTGTCTGCTCTCACTGCTGGCCGAGCACGCCGACTACGGGCTGTCCCTGGCGCAGCGGCTCGCCGCCGCCGGATTGGACGAGGTACCCGGCGGCACGCTCTACCCGGCTCTCATGCGCCTGGAGAAGCGCGGCCTCGTCGCGGTCTCCTGGCGCCCCTCCACCTCCGGGCCCGCCCGCAAGTACTACGAGCTGACGGACGCCGGACACACCGAGCTCGCCGCACGACGGGCCGAGTGGCGCACCTTCTCCACGGCGGTCGGCACTCTCATCGAGGGCCGCAGGGTACGCACGGAGGCCTCCTCATGAGCCGGCCCGCGGAAGCCAGGGACCCAGCACAGAACACAACGGCCGAGTGGTACCGAAGCTTCGCGGTAGAGCCTCGCCTCCCGCGGTCTACTGTCCTCCGAGGTCGAGCGCACGGCCGCCTCGACCCGGGCGGAGGCCGAGGCGTCTGGGGTGCCGCCCGGCGACCTGTACGGTCCGGCGGTCCTCTACGCCCGCGAGGTCGCCTCAGCGCTGCGGGACTATCAGGCGGCAGCACCCACCCCAGCCCCGCATGCTCGTTACCCCACGCCACTGCTGACCTCGGCACCACCGACCTCACCACCGCATCTGCCAGGACTTCGCCTGCTACCCCCGTGGTCCTGCGCCTGACGGACGTCTCCGCGCGCCGAGGCAGGCGCACGGTCCCTGTCCGGAATCAACCTCACCATCCACCGGGGCGAGGTCGTCGCCGTCGTCGGGGCTAACGGAGCCGGCAAGTCGACCCTGCTTCAGCTTTGCGCGGGCCTGCTGCGTGCAAGCGGTGGGAGCGTCGAGAGGACGCCGAACTTCGGCTACGCGCCCCCAGCCGACTCCTGGCGCCGCTGCTGACGGTGGACGAGCACCTCCGGCTCTTCGGGGCGGCGCGTGGGATCCGGCAAGGCCGCTCCATCTCGACCGGCCGCCGTCTCCTCACCCGCCTGGGCTGGACCGCCCGCGGAGACCAGACCGCCGGGACGCTCTCGGGCGGGACCCAGCAGAAGCTCAACGTCGCTCTTGCCCAGCTCGACGCGCCCGACCTGCTCCTGCTGGATGAGCCCTACCAGGGCCTGGACGCCCTGGCCTACGAAGACCTGTGGGCCCTCATCTCGGCCTGGCGCACCTCGGGCGCAGGCGTCCTGCTGGTCACCCACCTGCTGCGCGACGTCGACCTGGTCGACCGCGTCGTCGAGCTGCCGGCCCCGCAGGAGGACGCTGGCCGGACAATCCACCGAACGCCCCGACGGACGCTGCGAAAGGAGTCCGCATGAGCACCTCGCCTGACCAGTCCACGCCACAGACCGAGTGGAACCGCTCCGAGGGCGCCCGGTTCCGGTCGAAGGCCGCGACCACGGGCCTGGTCGCACTCGTCACCCTGCGGGAGCTCGCCCGACGGCGCGGCGCACTCGCGCTGGCAACCCTCCTGCCGCTCACCTTCTACCTGGTGCGCCTGGAGACGCACTGGACCGCCATCCGGCTCCTGTCGATCGGCCTGGGCTGGGCGACGGCGACGCTGGCGCTGTTCACACAGGTCTCGTCCCGCTCAGTGGACCGCCGCCTCGCCGTGAGCGGGGCTCGGCCCGCAAGCCTGCTGCTGGGCCGCTACCTCGCGGTGCTCGGGCTCGGGTGGATCCTCGGCCTCCTCTACAGCGGCCCTCGTCCTGGCCACGATCGGCGACGAGCTCACCCACCCGAGTGCGGTGCCGGTCATGCTGCTACTGACCGCCACCGTGGCCACTCCCCTGGGCTCCCTGGCCGCCGCCCCTGGTTCCACGGGACCTCGAAGGCGCGCTCCTGCTGCTGTCAGTCATGGCGGTGCAAGTGCTGGTGGATCCTTCCGAGGGCTGGACCCGCGTCCTGCCGCTGTGGTCGACCCGGGAGCTCGCGAGCGTCGTCGTGGAGAACCTGGGGTCCGACACGGCCGACTACCTCCGCCGGGGCCTAGAGCATGGCGCCACCATGGCCGTCCTGCTGACGGCGGCGAGCTGGACCGTGGGCGTCCTGCGCCTGCGCACGGTCCACCTCCCGGCCCCGTCCCCTGCCGGGCCGGCCTACTCGTAGGCGGGCTCGGGGGTGACGTCGCGCGCCATGTTGGCGAAGCGCGAGACGTGCCCTGGAAGGCCACCGGGATGGTGCGGGTCTGGCCGTTGCGGTGCTTGGCCACGATGATGTCGGCCTCGCCGGGGCGTTCCTCGTTGTTGTAGTACTCCGGGCGATGCAGCAGCACGATGATGTCCGCGTCCTGCTCCAGCGACCCGGACTCGCGCAGGTCGCTCATCTGGGGCTTTGTTGCCGGTGCGCTGCTCAGGACCGCGGTTGAGCCTGGGCGACGGCGATCACCGGAATCTCCAGCTCCTTGGCCAGCAGCTTGAGGGAGCGGGAGAACTCGGAGACCTCCTGCTGACGCGACTCGACGCGCTTACCCGAACTCATGAGCTGGAGGTAGTCGATGACCATGAGCCCCAGGTTGTGCTGCTGCTTCATGCGCAGCGCCTTGGAGCGGATCTCCGGCATGGTGAGGTTGGGCGAGTCGTCGATGAACAGCGGCGCGTTGGAGACGGGGTTGTAGGCCACGGCGACGTCGGTCCAGTCGCGGTCCTCCATCTGGCGCGAGCCGCGCATGCTGTTCATGTCCACGCTGGACTCGGCGGCCAGGATGCGCATCATGAGACCCATGCGCCCCATCTCCAGGGAGAAGTAGCAGCTGGTGATCCCATGGTGGATCGACGCCGAGCGGCAGAAGTCCACGGCGAGTGTGGACTTCCCCATGGCGGGGCGCGCAGCCACGATAATCATCTGGCCGGGGTGGAGCTCCGCCGGTGAGCCCTCGTCGAGCTCGATGAAGCCGGTCGGCACCCCGGTCAGCGCCCCGTTGTCGCGGTTCTGGGCGGCCTCGATCTCCAGGTTGGCCTCGCCCAGCAGCTCGGAGACGGCGACGTAGTCCTCCTTCTCCCCTCGTGATGAGCCACCGAGTAGACCTCGGCCTCGGCCAGCGTGACGAGCTCGGCGATGTCGCCGGCATCGGTGGAGTACCCCAGCTGGGTGATGCGGGTGCCGGCCTGGACCAGGCCGCGCATGAGCGCCTTGTCCTGACGATGCGGGCGTAGTAGCCGGCGTTGGCGGCGGTGGGGACGGTGGCCATGAGGGTGGCCAGGTAGGGGGCGCCGCCGATGCGCTCGAGCCCGCCGCGCTTGGAGAGACTCGTCGGCGACGATGAGCGGGTCGGCGGGCTCGGAGCGGTTGTAGACCTCGACGATCGCGTCGAAGATCGACTCGTGAGCCGAGCGGTAGAACTCCGGGCCGCGCAGGACATCGATGACGTCGGTGATGGCCTCCTTGCTCAGGAGCATGCCGCCGAGCGTGGCCATCTCGGCCTCGAGGTCCTGGGGCGGGAGGCGGTCGAAGGCGGAGCTGTCGGTGCGGACGCTTCCGTCGTCGGCGCCGCCCGATCCGGCCTGAGCGCCCATGCCGTTGTCCATCGGCCACCTCCCGCACTGTCACGCCGGTTGGTCCCGGCTCGTCCTACTGCTCCCGACAACGGCCCGCCGCGTCAGGAAGACGCTCGCCCGCGTGGAGCGCGCGCGTGACGATAACGCCATCGGGCAGGCCCCGCAAACTCTCAAGTTCACCGGCCTTGGGGATATCGGCACGACCGCTGTGGGAAGACCCCCAACGCCTGGGGACAGAGGTGGGCAGGCTGTGGACACAGATGTGCGCACTGGTGGCGACTCCCCCGCAGGAAGGCGACTTTTCCTTGGTATACCGCGAATCCTAGAGTTCAGGCTTCCTATAGGTTCTTCCCACGACATCACAATGTGATCTGTGGACAAGTGGGTAAACCTGTGGACAAACATCATCTTCGACTTGAGGTCCGCACCGTTTGTGACTCCCCTACAGGGTGGTCCGTTCCAGTTATCCCCAGGCCCCGGTATCTCGACCGAACATCGGCTTCATCAGGCGTATCCTCAGCAAGTATTCAGCCTTCTAGTACTTTCCTGGGCCTCGAATAGTTGTGCGATCCCCCAGGACAATCCCAACGATCCGTAGCCTCGGTCACGCCCAGGCTCCATCGCCGCGACCTCACCTCAACCTCATCCTCAACCTGCTCGTGAGGACCACCCCGGGCGGTCTCCCTCCGTGCTCGGAGCAGGCGCCCGGCCCCTACCCTCGAGCGCTCCGCGGTAGCGGCCGCGCGCTCCTCCCTCTCCGTGCGGTACCGCCCGAGGGCCGCCGAGGCGCTGATGCTCCGGCACGGACCCCTGGTCCACAATGGGGCCGTGCCCAACACCAGTCACCCCTGACTCCTCCGGCCTCAACCGTCAGGTCCTGTCCCTGGCCGTCCCCGCTCTGGGAGCTCTCATCGCTGAGCCGCTCTTCATCCTGGCGGACTCGGCCATGGTCGGCCACCTCGGCGCGGTGAGCCTGGCGGGCCTATCCCTGGCCTCGACGATCCTGACGACGACGGTGGGCCTGTTCGTCTTCCTGGCCTACGCCACCACGGCGACGACGGCGCGGCTGTTCGGGGCCGGCCGGCGCACCGAGGGCCTGCGGGCCCGGCGTCGACGGCATGTGGCTGGCGCTCCTGCTGGGGCTGGGGGCGGGCGCCTTCCTCGGGCTGACCGCCCCTGGCTGACCGCAGCGATGGGCGCCGACGGCGCGGTGGCTCAGGCGGCCGTGGCCTACCTGCGCGCCTCATGCCCGGGACTGCCCGGGATGTTCGTCGTCCTGGCCGCCACTGGCGTGCTGCGCGGCCTGCTGGACACTCGCACGCCCTTCGTCGTGGCCACGGCCGGGCGGTCTTCAACGTCGTCGTCAACGCGATCCTGCTCTACGGCGTCGGGATGGGGATCGCGGGCTCGGGTGCCGGCACCGCGATCGCGCAGACGGCCATGGCGCTGGCGCTGGCCGGTCCGATCGCCCGGGCTGCCCGGGTGGCCGGCGTGGGTCTGCTCCCCCACCGCCAGGGCCTGCGGGCCTCCCTGGGCAGTGGGACGCCCCTGCTCATCCGTTCACTGAGCCTGCGAGCGGCGATCCTGGTGACCGTGTGGGCGGCGACCGCGCTCGGGGAGGTGTCGCTGGCCGCCCACCAGGTGGTCAACGCCCTGTGGACCTTCGCGGCCTTCGCGCTGGATGCGCTGGCCGTGGCGGCGCAGGCCCTCATCGGCACCGCCCTGGGCCAGGCCCAGAGGGCGGACGCGGACTCGGCCGCACCGGAGGCTGAGGCCCTCACCGAGGAGGAGGCGGGGGCTGCTGCGGCGACCGACGGCTGGTCCATTGACGAGCTCCTGAAGCGGATGCTGGCCTGGGGCGCCGGGACGGGGGCCCTTATCGGCGTACTCATGGCGGCGGGCGCCGCCTGGCTGCCCCGCGCCTTCACCGCCGACGCAGGCGTCATCGCGGCCGCGACTCCAACGCTCCTGGTCGCGGCGAGCGCGCAGCCACTCGCCGGGGTCGTCTTCCTGCTCGACGGCGTGCTCATGGGCGCCGGCGACGGCCGCTACCTGGCCCGGGCGGGTCTGGTGACGCTGGTGCCCTATGTGCCGCTCGCGCTGCTCATCGGGGGCGGCGTGCTGCCAGGGGCTGGCGGGGCGACGTCGGGCCTGGTGCTGCTGTGGATCGCCTTCGCGTGGGTCTTCATGGCCGCCCGCGGCGCCACTACCTATCTGCGCTCGCGCGGCACCGCCTGGCGCCACTGACCTCCCCTCGCCGCCCGGCCCTCTCCGGCCCCTCGCCCCGCGCGGTCGTGCCTTATGCCCCCGAGGTCGAGGGTTAAGGCTACTGTGCTGTCTCCTCACTTCTGAGACATTTGGGTGTCATGACATCTGAGACGTTTGGGTGTCATGACTTCTGAGACACCGGTGGGGTTATGACCTGTGAGACGTTCAGGGGCGTCAGGGGTGGTAGTGGGATGAGTCTGTAGGGCGGTTTCTTGGTGTCGATGGTGGAGCGGTTGCCTTGCTGCCTCTGGGTGGGTTGGGGCCAGGGCAGGGACACGAAGCGGCGTCCGTCGGGGTCGTAGAGGTCCAGGCGCGTGGGGTGCTCGATCAGGGTGACCTCGATGCCGCGCATGGTCTGGCCCAGTGACAGTGCACGGTCCTTGTAGGACACGCACCCGTTGGACATCACGGTGCGTCGGGCGCGGTCCACGGCACTATCCGAGCCGGTCGGGTCGGTGGGGTCGGGCAGGCTGATGGGGCCGCCGCCGGCTGGGAGGCGCTCCAGGTCGATGGGGGCTGGGCTGGCCAGCGCCCTGGGGGTCTGCGCCCATACCCTCAGCGGGGTCAGTGCGATGCCGTGGCCCTGGTGCTGGCGCTCGGTGTTGTAGTAGGTGGTGAAGCGGTCCAGCTCGGCGTTGAGCTCCTCAAGGGTGCTGGCCGGGTGGGCGCGCAGCCAGGCGGCTGCCGGCTGGTGGGAGCGCTCGACCTTGCCCTGGGTCTGAGGGTGGCCCACCCGCCCGCTGATGGGACGCACCCCCAGGGATGCCAGCCACTTCTCGGTGGCTCCCGGTCCAGTGATACGGCTGGTGTTGAACGCCAGTGCGTTGTCCGACAGGATCGCCGCCGGGCGCCCCCAGGTGGCGAAGGCCTCCTCAAGGACCGTGCGGGCGCCTGCCACGCTCTCACCGCCCCAGCAGGCCCTCAGGGCGGTGATGACCCGCGAGCAGTCGTCAACGACCTGGTAGACGGTCACCAGACGGTCCTCCAGGCGCCATTGGAAGCCGTCGATCTGCCACAGCTCGTTGGCCGCGCTGCGGGTGAAGCGCTTGTACGACGTCCTGGGCCGCTTGCGCGGGGCGGGGACCACCAGGCCGGCTCTGCGCAGGCTGCGGGCGATCGTCGCGCGAGAGGGAGCCGGAACGCTGGCGCCCTGGCTCATCACCCACCACACCGAGGCCGGACCCGCCTCCCGGCCGGCGGCGAGCAGGTCGGCGCGAACCTGGGCGATGCGCTCATCAGTGCCCTGGTCCCATACCCGCGCCGGGTGGTGCGGGGCCCGTGAGCGCGCCGTCAGCGCGGCAGCCAGGCCCTCGTGCTCAGCGCGTCGGCGTATCCGGTAGAACGAGGCCCGCGAGATACCCACCTGAGCGCAGAACTCCTCCACGCTCATCCCACTGGTCCTGGAGTCAAAACCTATGACCTGCTCACGCCGAGACGGCGAAATCAGAGTTACCCATAACCCCCAGGCAACCCACCCCACCAGTGTCTCAGATGTCATGACATCCGAAACTCTCGAAGTCATGAGACAACACAGAGGGTTAAAGGCTACGACCTCGCGACCTACCCTACGATCCGGGCAGCCAGCACGAGGCCGTCACCCCGTGGCCACAGTGCTGTCCGTTCCCCTGCTGCATCCACAGGGCTCCGACACTGCAGTAGCCACCTCATCCACCCGCCCATCACGCTTGCCGTATGGAGCCCTATCCCGAACCGCCTCAACTGCCTCCCGTTGTCGTGTCCGCCGGCCCACCGGCCGCCATGCGCAACCCCGTCAGGCTCCTTCGTGGTGTCTATGGGGATATCGGCGCTCAGGACCTGCCCCGTTGGGAGGCCGGCGCGCGTCTCAGTCTGGCTCGTTGCGCGGCCGCCTGCCTTCAGGTCACGTCCGCGCGCTGCCTGAGCCACGAGTCGGCCGCACTCGTTCATGGTCTGTGGTTGCGGGAACGTGAGCCGGACGTCAGCGTCGTCGTCCCCTCAAGTCCGCACCATCCCCACCAGGAGCTCCCTCCCGCCGGGAGCACAACGCCTCGCCTACCTGCGACGACGACACCTGACGCTGCCGCAGAAGGACATCACCACCGTCTCGGGCCTGCCTGTGAGCACCTTGGGACGGACCGCAGTTGACTGCGCCTTCGACCTTCCCGCCCACGACTCGGTGTGCGTGGTCGAGTCGGCGCTCCGCGCTATCGCCCGTCCATCGCGATACCAGTACTCCCAGTCGAGCCGCCGAGTCGAGGCTGCCCGGCATCAGCTCCAAGCCACCATTGCGGCGCAGGGCCCACGTGCCGGGGCGCGGCGCGCACGTGCCGTCGTCGCCATGGCCTCGGCCTTCACCGAATCACCGGGCGAGTCGCTGCTGCACTGGTTGGTGTGCGCTCTGGGCCTGCCGGCTCCGCGCATTCAGATGGCGATCACGGACGTCCACCACTCCCGCCTCTACTTCCCCGATGAGGCCTGGCCGGAGTACCGGGTAGTGGCGGAGTTCGACGGGCGGATCAAGTACAAGACCCCCGAGGATCTGTGGCAGGAGAAGCAGCGCCAGGATGCCCTGACTCGCATGGGCTGGCGCATCGAGCGCTTCATCTGGGCGGACTTCACGCACCTCGACGTGCTGCGCGCCCGGCTCCTGACTCTCTTCCCCGCCACCGTCGCCCGAAGCGCGCGTCCCGTAGCAGACCTGTGGAGATGATCGCCGGCTCCCGACCGCGCTGTCGTGCCTTATGCCTCGAGGTCGAGGGTTCAGGGTACTGTGTTGTCTCATGGCTTCTGAGAGTTTCGGATGTCATGACATCTGAGACACTGGTGGGGTGGGTTGCCTGGGGGTTATGGGTAACTCGATTTCGCCGTCTCGGCGTGAGCAGGTCATAGGGTTTTTGACTCCAGGACCAGTGGGATGAGCGTGGAGGAGTTCTGCGCTCAGGTGGGTATCTCGCGGGCCTCGTTCTACCGGATACGCCGACGCGCTGAGCACGAGGGCCTGGCTGCCGCGCTGACGGCGCGCTCACGGGCCCCGCACCACCCGGCGCGGGTGTGGGACCAGGGCACTGATGAGCGCATCGCCCAGGTTCGTGCCGACCTGCTCGCCGCCGGCCGGGAGGCGGGTCCGGCCTCGGTGTGGTGGGTGATGAGCCAGGGCGCCAGCGTTCCGGCTCCCTCGCGCGCGACGATCGCCCGCAGCCTGCGCAGAGCCGGCCTGGTGGTCCCCGCCCCGCGCAAGCGGCCCAGGACGTCGTACAAGCGCTTCACCCGCAGCGCGGCCAACGAGCTGTGGCAGATCGACGGCTTCCAGTGGCGCCTGGAGGACCGTCTGGTGACCGTCTACCAGGTCGTTGACGACTGCTCGCGGGTCATCACCGCCCTGAGGGGCCTGCTGGGGCGGTGAGAGCGTGGCAGGCGCCCGCACGGTCCCTGAGGAGGCCTTCGCCGCCTGGGGGCGTCCGGCGGCGATCCTGTCGGACAACGCGATGGCGTTCAACACCAGCCGTATCACTGGCCCGGGAGCCACCGAGAAGTGGCTGGCATCCCTGGGGGTGCGTCCCATCAGCGGGCGGGTGGGCCACCCTCAGACCCAGGGCAAGGTCGAGCGCTCCCACCAGCCGGCAGCCGCCTGGCTGCGCGCCCACCCGGCCAGCACCCTTGAGGGGCTCAACGCCGAGCTGGACCGCTTCACCAGTACTACAACACCGAGCGCCAGCACCAGGGCCACGGCGTCGCACTGACCCCGCTGAGGGTATGGGCTCAGACCCCCAGGGCGCTGGCCAGCCCAGCCCCCATCGACCTGGAGCGCCTACCAGCCGGTGGCGGCCCCATCAGCCTGCCCGACCCCACCGACCCGACCGGCTCGGATAGTGCCGTGGACCGCGCCCGACGCACCGTGATGTCCAACGGGTGCGTGTCCTACAAGGACCGTGCACTGTCACTGGGCCAGACCATGCGCGGCATCGAGGTCACCCTGATCGAGTACCCCACGCGCCTGGACCTCTACGACCCCGACGGACGCCGCTTCGTGTCCCTGCCCTGGCCCCAACCCACCCAGAGGCAGCAAGGCAACCGCTCCACCATCGACACCAAGAAACCGCCCTACAGACTCATCCCACTACCACCCGACGCCCCCGAGACGTCTCACGGGTCATAACCCCCACCGGTGTCTCAGAAGTCATGACACCCAAACGTCTCAGAAGTCATGACACTCAAATGTCTCAGAAGTGAGGAGACAGCACAGAGGGTTAAGGTACGACGTCACGACCTACCCTACGATCCGGACCGCCGGCACGACGCTGCACGACCCCGACAACGCCGTCGGGCCGGGTCCCCACGGGAGGACCCGGCCCGACGGCGGAAGGATGCCCGGCGCTCAGCGCGCGGGGACGACGTTGACCTCGAGGGGGGCCACGACGTCGGCGTGCAGGCGCACGGAGGCGCTGTGACGGCCGGTCGACTTGATCGGCGGCACGACCTGGATCTTGCGGCGGTCGACGGCGGGGCCGCCGGCGGCCTTGACGGCGTCGGCCAGGGTCGCGGTGGTGATGGCGCCGAAGAGGCGGCCGTTGTCACCGGCGGTCGCGGAGACGGTCACGACGTTCTCCTGCAGCCAGGCGCGAGCGGTCTGGGCGTGCTCGAGGGACTCGATGGAGCGCTTGCGGCGCGCCTCGGCCATCTGGTCGATCTGGCGCTGGGCGCCCCTTGGTCCACGGGTGGCCAGGCTTGCGGGGCAGGGAGGTAGTTACGGGCGTAGCCGTCCTGACCTCCACGACCTCGCCGGCGGAGCCGAGGTGGGAGACGTCGTGCGTGAGGATGAGCTTGGTGGTCATTGCGCGTGCCTCCGATCAGCGAGCCGAGCTCGAGTAGGGCAGCAGAGCCATCTCGCGGGCGTTCTTCACGGCCTTGGCGATCTTGCGCTGCTCCTGGACGGAGACGCCGGTGACGCGACGGGCGCGGATCTTGCCGCGGTCGGAGATGAACTTCCGCAGCGTGGCGGTGTCCTTGTAGTCGATGGTGCCGACCTTGATGGCCTTGACGGGCTGACCTTCTTCTTCGGCTTGCGAAGTTGGGGCTTCGCCATGGTGGTACTCCTTGGTCTGAGCGCCTGAGCGCTCTACGAGATGAAAAGTGTTGTGTGTAAGGGAACGGGAGGACGACGTCGCGGCTTCAGAACGGGGGCTCGTCACCGAAGGAGGTGGAGCCGCCTGTGGCCCACGGGTCGTCCGCGGCGCCGCCGGCGGGGGCGTTGTACCCGGACTGGCCCTGGCCGCCGAAGCCGCCACCGCCGTTGTAGCCGCCCTGCTGGGGGCCGCCCTGGTTGTATCCGCCCTGACCGCCCTGGTTGCCGCCGAAGCCGCCGCCCTGGGGGCCGCCCTGGCCGCCGCCGAAGCCACCCTGGCCGCCGCCGCGCGGCTGGCGGGTGACCTGGGCCTTGGCGTAGCGCAGGGAGGGGCCGATCTCATCGACCTGCATCTCCACCACCGTGCGGTTCTCGCCCTCACGGGTGGTGTAGGAGCGCTGGACCAGCCGTCCCTGGACGATGACGCGCGTGCCCTTGGTCAGCGACTCGGCCACGTTCTCCGCGGCGTCGCGCCAGATCGAGCAGCGCATGAACAGGGTCTCCCCGTCCTTCCACTCGCCGGCCTGGCGGTCGAAGGTGCGTGGCGTGGAGGCGACCGTGAAGGAGGCCACCGCTGCCCCGGAGGGCGTGAAGCGCATCTCGGGGTCCGCGGTGAGGTTCCCGATGATGGTGATGATGGTGTCTCCGGCCATGGCGTTGTCTCCGTTCCCGGTAGAGGCTCAGGCCTCGGGACGCAGCAGCTTGGTGCGCAGAACGGTCTCGTTGAGGCCGAGCTGGCGGTCGAGCTCCTGGGCGATCTCGGGCGTGGTGGTCATGTCCACGACGGCGTAGAAGCCCTCGGACTTCTTCTCTGATGTCGTAGGCCAGCCGGCGCTTGCCCCAGATGTCGACCTTGTCCACGGTGCCCCCGTTGCTGGGGAACGACCTGCAGCAGCTTTCTCGAGCGTCGCGTTGGCGGTGCGCTCGTCCGTCTCGGGGTCGAGGATGATCATGATCTCGTAGTGACGCATGCTTGGTACCCACCTCCTCTGGTCTGTGGCGGTCACGGTCCTTCCGTGACAGGAGGGTGATGCGTGCGGCGCACCATCCGGTGAACAGAGGTCCATCCGCCCGACGGCGCAGCCAGTTCGCCACATTACCGGACAACCGGGTGGCCCTGAAAGCCGAGACGGTGGGCCGACGACGTGCCATGCAACACGTCGTCGGCCCACCGTCAGAGCATCCCAGCAGCGGACGGGGGCTCAGTCGCCGTGGACTGCGAGGCGCTAGCGGACGCCGCCCTGGTTGCCCGCCGTTATTGCCGCCGCCGTTGTTTCCACCGTTGCCGCCATTGTTGCCGCCGCCTTGGTCGCCGGGGTTGCCGCGGTTGCCGCCGCCTTGGTCGCCGGGGTTGCCGCGGTTGCCGCCGCCGCCCTGGTCGCCACCCTGGTCGCCAACATTGTTGCCGCCGTTCTGGTCTCCACCATTACCGCCCTGGCTGTCTCCAGGCTTCTGTCCTGGAGTCCGGTTGCTCGGTCTGCTTCCCGCTCAGGCTGCGGGTGCCCTGCGGCGTCGGCTCGGCGGTGGGCTGCGGGGTGGGGGTCGCAGTCGCCTCAGGCGGAGCAGTGGGGAGTCGCAGTCGCCTCCTCCTCCGGCTCGCCGGTGGGCTTGGCGGTCTGAGGAACCGTTCCACCACGGGTGGCCAGCAGGCTCGGCCGGCGGCGGGAAGTCCTCGACCTCCAGCCCCTCGTGCGCGACATTCATGTAGTTGATGAAGATGTCCGCCGGGATAGGTCGAGCCGGTGATCTCGTCGTACTCGCCCCAGGGCTCGATCGACTCCTCCGAGCCGTCCGTTCCCGGTCTGGTAGAGGGTGACCGCGGTGACCACCTGCGGAGTGAAGCCCACGAACTGGGCGGACTTGTTGTCCGACGACGATCCGGTCTTCGCGGCGACCGGGCGATCCATCTGGGCGGCCACCTTGTCCGCACTGCCGTTCGGTCCGGAGACGACCTGCTGGAGGGCGTAGGGTCGTGTCCGCCATGACGTCCTCATCGAACTCACGATGACCCCTTGGTGTCCGCCGTGCAGCGGTCCGTGCCATCGGGGTTCTTGAGGGAGGCCACGATGTGGGTGTCGCGCCTGATGCCCTGCGCGGCGAAGGTGGAGTAGGCCGTCGCGATGTCGATCGTGTGCGGGGAGGCCGAGCCCGAGCACGTTCTGGACGAGAGTCCGCTGCTCCGGGGTCTTCAGACCCCTCGGTCGTACTCCGGGTAGCCGGCACGGTTCGCCACCTTGGCCGTGATCCCCTCCTCGAGGTCCTCAGCATTCATGAGCTCCCTGATTGAGGCTGGAGGTAGGGGTGTTGAGCGACTGCTCCGTGGCCTGGGTGAGGCTGGCCCACTTCAGGGAGACGTTCTTGAGTTCTGGAACTCATGGCCCTCGATGGTCATCGGCGAGGTGGCCGGATAACCGCTGTTCAAGGACCACCCGTTCTCCAGGGCGGCCACCAGCGCGAAAGGGCTTGAAGGTGGAGCCGGCCTGGGCGATGGCATCGGTTGAGGTGTTGACCTGGCTGGTCAGGTAGTCGTCACCCCGTAGAGCGCCAGCAGGCCGCCCGTCTTGGGGATCGATGGACACCAGCGCCTTGCGCAGGTTCGGAGAGGCGCCGGGCGGCAGGAGTTTGACCGCGTTGACCGCGGCCTCCTGGTCCTTCTGGTTGATCGTGGTGACGATCTTGAAACCACCGGTGTCGATCTGCTCCGGCGAGATCTTGGCCTTGTTCTCGAGCTCGGCGCGCACCATCTGGAGCAGGTAACCGTTGGTGCCGGCGTAGACCTGCTTGGTCTGGGACTCCTCGGTCTTCGGCATCCCCTGTCTGCTTGGCCTCGTTGTACTGGGCCTGGGTGATGTAGCCGTCGTCGAGCATGAACTGCAGGACTCGTCCCCACCGCTCCTGGGCCTTGTCCGGGTTCTCGGCCGGGATCCCAGGCGCTGGGGGACGGGCAGGATCCCCGCCAGCAGCGCGGCCTGCGAGGGGCTTCATGTCCTTGGCGGGCTTGCCGAAGAACGCCTGCGAGGCCGCCTCGATGCCGTAGGCGCCGCGACCGTAGTAGACCGTGTTGAGGGTAGTCGCCCAGGATCTCCTTCTTGGGCTTCTCCCGGTCGATCTTGATGGCCATGATGGCCTGCTTGAACTTGCCGGTGTAGGAGCTGGTGGTGTCGACGTAGTAGTTCTTCACGTACTGCTGCGTCAGGGTCGAGGCGCCCTGGGTGTCGCCTCCGCGCAGGTTGTTGACCAGGGCGCGCGCGATGCCCTTGGGGTCGACGCCCTTGTTGGAGTAGAAGGTGCGGTCCTCAGAGGCCACCACCGCGTTGCCCACGTAGTCCGGCAGGGTGGAGGCATCCACGGACTGCCGGTTGATCTCGGCGAACTTCCCCATCTCCGTGGTTCCGTCGGCGTAGTAGACCGTGCTGCTCTGAGCCAGCGCGAACTCGCTGGGCTTGGGCACCTTGATGGTGTTGTAGGCCCACATGAAGGCGCCGATGGTGCTGAGCACCCCCAGCAGGAAGACGCCCAGGACGAACCGCCAGGCTGGGGATCCAGCGGTGAATCTCGCCCTTACCGGCGCGGGGGTAGTTGAAGAAACGGCGCTTGCGCCCCGAGGCGGCGTCCTGGAGCGCTCGGCCTTCGACCGCTTGCGCCCTTTCCGGGCTTCTTACCAGCCCCCGAGACCCTGCCCAGGGTCTGCCGACCGGCGCCGGCCACCTGGGTCAGCTTTGTTGCCGACAGGGGCGGCTGGGTCCGCTCCCATTCGTGCCTTCTGCCACGCGCTCCTCGTTTCGGTTGACTGTCATCGAGGTGACTGGGTGCCGCGACGGCGCGGGGATAACGCTCCGGTTGCGACGTGAGGGTCCTCATCATGACCGATGTTGGCTGCTGGCGCCGACTCGGACGCCGGTCACCATCCTGCGGGACCGCCGACGGCGATCGGGAGTGATCGCTGCGGACAAGCCACATCGGGCACCGACATACGTCCAGTATGGGGGAACAGAGGGCAGTGATGGTAGCGATGCGGACCTGGGAACCAGCCATGACGCCGCCGACTCACGTTATCTGGATGTCACCTAAATCGCCCCGAACAGCGCACTCATGCGCTTTGAGGGTCGACGACGGCGCACCGGGAGCCAGAATGTGAGTTCGCGCCCAGACAGCAACGAAGCAGTCCGAAAACGGCCGGTATCGACCAGGACAATGGTCCCCGACTGCTGGTGAGACACTGAGCCGAACCCTGACAGGTGGTCAGTTTCACGCATCGGCTCCTCGCCTGCTCGAGAAGCACCGACCCTCGCCCGTCCGGCTCAACCGGGGAGATCCGCCATGGACGCCAGCCAGCCCCTTCAGACCCTCAGCATCATCCTTCAAGTCGTCATCATCCTCACCCTGCCTCATCATTGGGGCGAAGAAGGGCGGGATCGCCCTCGGTCTCATCGCCGGGATCGGCCTGCTGGTCCTCGTCTTCGGTTTCCGCCTGGAGCCGGGCGAGGCCCCGGTCGACGTCATCCTCACCATCCTGGCCGTCATCGGATGCGCCGCCACCCTCCAGCAGTCCGGCGGCCTGGACGTCATGATGCAGGTGGCCGAACGGGTCCTGCGCCGACATCCCGAGCAGATCACCATCCTGGGGCCGTGCGTCACCTGGTTCCTCACCGTCCTGTGCGGGACCGGCCACGTCGTCTACACGATGCTCCCGATCATCGCGGACATCGCCATCAAGAAGGACATCCGACCCGAACGCCCCATGGCCGCCTCCTCGGTCGCCGCCCAGATGGGCATCACGGCCTCACCGGTCTCGGTCGCCACGGTCTCCATCGTCTCCATCATCGCCAAGAACACCGACCGGCACTGGTCGGTCCTCCAGATCCTGGCGATCTCCATCCCGGCGTCGTTGTGCGGGGTGCTCCTGGCCTCCCTGTGGTCGATGCGCCGGGGCAAGGACCTGGACAAGGACGAGGAGTACCAGAAGCGCCTGGAGAACCCGGAGTTCCGCGCCACCGTCCACTCCAGCTCCGAGACCCTCATCGGCAAGGTGTTCCCACCCGAGGCCTACCGCGCCACCTGGATCTTCCTGGGCGCCATCGCCGCCGTCGTCGTCCTGGGCGCCCTGGAGGTGCTGCGTCCCCAGTTCCCCACGGGCGACGACGGCGCCCTGGAGCGCCTGAGCATGAACCTGGTCATCCAGATGGTCATGCTCGCCGCCGGGGCCCTCATCCTGCTGACCTGCAAGGTGCAGGCCGGCAAGATCGCCTCCACCGCCGTGTTCAAGGCCGGGAGCCACCGCCATGTTCTCCATCTTCGGGGTCGCCTGGATGACCGAGACGGTCGTCCACGCCCACCTGGAGAGCCTGGAGCACAGCCTCTCGGGCGTCCTGTCCCATCACGTGTGGATGTACGCCATCGTCCTGTTCATCATCGGCAAGCTGGTGAACTCCCAGGCGGCCGGCCTGCTCATCGTCGCCCCCATGGCCCTGTCGCTCGGGGTGAGCCCGGTCGTCGTCGTCGGGTTCATCGGCGCCTCCTACGGGTACTTCATCCTGCCCACGTACCCCTCGGACCTGGCGGCGATCGGCTTCGATCCCCACCGGCACCACCCGCATCGGCAAGTACGTCATCAACCACTCCTTCCTGGTGCCCGGGCTCATCGGAGTCCTCACCTCCTGCATCGTGGGCACCGCACTGTCCCAGATGCTCCTGTCCTGAGCACTCGACGTCGCACCCGCCAGTCGACGCGGACAGCAAACGCAGGCCGGCGGGTGCGACGTCGAACACACCACTGAAGCCGTCCTTCTGGGCAGAACGTAACAGGGTCGTGTCGTCGGTCTGTCTCAGGCTCGTGCCATGACAACAACAGACGCGGCCACCACTTCCGCCATCGCCCTGCGTTTGGAGCTGCTGGGGACTCCCCGCCCCGGCACCGGTCAAGCAGAGTGAGGCGGACCGTCTCATGTCCCTCGATCCTGGCTCGCCAGCGCGAGCTCTCCCGCCGCCTGGCCCACCGCCCCTGTGCCGCTGACCAGCGCATTCAGACCTTCCTCGACTCCTACCTGGAGGGAGCGGCCGCCACCCCGAGGCTGCCCCGCTCAACCTTCGTCCTGACCAGCCGGGTCTGGCGCGGGCACTGTCCCCTGCCGGCGGACTCCACCAGCTTCACCTCCGACTACGTCGAGAGCTACCGGGTGCTCGGCGGCGTCCTGCACAATCCCCGCAACGACCGCCGCACCACTGCCGGCGTCTTCCACGTCGCCGAGGGCGGCCTGCCGATCCCCGACGACAAGATCGCCGTCCCGCGCGACGTCTTCGCCCGCCTGCTGGCCCACGCCGTGGAGGCCCCTGAGGACCTGCTGACCCTGCCCTGGCCTCCCGGCAGGAGGATCCCGGCGCTGCTTCGTGTCCCTGCTGCTGCGCCCCGTCGTCGTGCCCGAGGTCCCCGGCTTCTCCGCCGAGCGCTCCATGGAGATCCGTTTCATCGCCCCCGGCGGCCTGGTCTCCAACCTGACTTCGTCGAGGGCATCTTCGGCAACGGCGGCGACCCCTACCTGCCGGAGAACGACTCCTCCCTGGCCCCGGAGTCCTGGACCGGTCACACCGGCTGCGTCATCCTCGCCCCGCACCTGACCACCCTGACCAAGAAGGAGCTGGGCCTGCCCTCCTGGGAGAGGCCACCGAGCGCCAGCGCCGCGACGGCCAGTGCTGGAAGGACGAGGCCGAGCTTCTACAACGGCGGCAAGGCCTTCAGTGCGTGGCCCGCGACGAGCGCGGCGTCATCGTCACCGTCATCGCGGACAACTACTTCGGCTACTGCAAGAAGGAGGTCAAGACCCAGATCGGGTACTCGGCCAACCTCTTCGGCTGCGTGGAGGAGGAGCACGCCGGCGGCGCCGTCGCCCTACCCGCGCTACAACCTGAGCCAGGAGTACACCGACATCCCACACGCCCGAGGGCCTGACCCTCGAGCACGTCGTCGAGCGCAATCCCGGCCGCTTTCGAGGTGCGCGAGGACGGCTCCGCCGTCGTGGTCGACGACCCGACCGTCGTGCTGGTCCCCGCCGGCGCCCACTACTCGATGCGCAGCCAGACGATCACCTGACCGGCCCCTGACGGCCAGGAGGCCCTCGATCCCGCTGCTGGTGAGCAACACCTACGTGGCCCCCAACGGCTACCGGGTCCACGCCAAGCACCGCGAGGGCGACGCCACCCAGTGGCACCTGGTGGGCACCGCCCCCTGGTCCACGCAGGCCCACTAGCCGGCCACCGTCTCCGGCGGCGGCAAGTCGGAGATCCCAAGTCCCTCCTGGACGCCTTCGTCTTCGGTGAGGCCTACGTCGGCGACGTCGACGAGGACTTCGACGCCGTCCAGACGATCCTCGACGGCAACTACGCCGACCGCTTCGTCGACCCGGCCAACAAGAGCGACAACCACCGCTCGATCCTCTCCGAGCGCCGCTCGCTGGGAAGCGTCATCGTTGCTGACGCCGTCGTCGATGTACACCGAGGAGTACAACGCCTTCCTGGAGTCGATCCCGGCCCACATCAAGGAGCTCATCTTCACCGTCAAGCGCTTCTACCAGCCCAGCTGGGGCGAGGACTGGCGCAGCCACTTCTCCGTGGGCATCATCAACGGCCGCAAGGGCAACTCCCTGCGCCTGGACGGTGAGGTCATCAAGGTCAACATGCTGCGCGTGGGCTTCGAGGACGACGGCGCCTGGCGCCTGCTGTCCCTGCGCCCGGACTTCTCGCCGGCGGCCAAGGTCCAGACCGAGGACGACATCACCGCCTCCATCGTGGCCCCCGGCGGACTGGTCTCCACCCCGGACTCGGAGCTGTCGCGCAAGTTCGTCACCAACTGCGAGTCCCTGCTCTTCCAGCGGCCCGACGACGCGATCGTGCGCGGCTACGACAAGCAGACCGAGTCGGACATGTCCGATCCGCAGGCGGACCTGTTCATCTCCAACTTCCAGCCGCTCACGCCCGCCGACGCGCGGGCGATGGCCGCCGACGCCCCCGGCCTGTCCCTGCTTCACCCAGCCCATGCAGGGACCTGGTGGCCCGCGCCGCGGCCCCTGCCCGAGGCCGAGGACCCCGCCGAGGAGACCTACTGGGTCTCCACGGCCGACCCGCGCCTGGTCAACGGCGCCCCCACCAAGAACCCCCGTTACCTCCAGGTGCGTCCCGACATCGCCAACCCGAAGGACGTGGCGCTGGCGGACCTGACCAACCACCTCTTCCGGACGTGCCCCTGGACGCAGCGCTGCGCCACAGCGTCGACGTCGTCGCCGCCGGGCGCCGCAACAACCCGCCCTGAGGACGGGGTTCCGCCCGCTGTGCGCCTACAACCCGCTGCACTACATGGAGCTGCCCTGAGCTGTTCATGGAGTTCATCTCCTCCATGACCGGCAAGTCCCCCTCGACGACGGGCGCCGGCAGTGAGGGGGCGCTGACCAAGTCCCCGTTCAACGCGCTGCCGGCCATCTACGACCTCAACGCGGCCCTGCTGTCCTACGCCCTCAGCGGCTATGACGGCTGGCTGTCCTCGGCCGGCTACATCGGCCCGAAGGTGCAAGTGGCCCACGACATCTCGCTGCTCATCCCGGAGATCTTCTCGCGCATGAGCGCTGAGGAGCGAGACGCCCACCACCTCGTCGAGGGCGGCTACCTCGAGCGCATCGAGGACTTCGAGTACGAGGGTCGCACCGTCCAGGCCTCGCGCCTGGGCTACCGCATGAACCAGGCTTTCACCTCGACCTTCTTCGGCCGGATCTTCCTACACCCCGACGTCGTCTTCACCGAGGAGATGCTGCGTCCCGAGCTGCAGGATGAGGCGGTCTTCGCCGACTCGGTGGACATCATCGTCACCACCCACAAGGTGGTGGCCGAGCACTCACCGGGCTGACGGCTCCATCGAGTGGGCCGTGCCTCCGCTGCGGGCCCTGCTGGAGATCATGATCGACGGCACCTCCCGCGAGGGCTGGGACCTGACGAGCCCGGAGTTCCGCGCCCTGTTCGAGCGGGAGAACATCCTGAGCTCGTCGTGGTACGCGGAGCGCCTGGACGCCAAGGTTGCCCGCGACACCCGCCTGGCCCACCAGGCCATCGAGGACCTCACCCGCTTCTACACCGCGGAGAACAACGAGGAGGTCGTCGAGCGCCTGAGCATCGAGGGCCGCCCTGGCCGAGGCCCGCGCCTGGCTGGACAAGGTCAGCTCTCCGGCCTACCGCGAGCATCTCGTGGGCACGCTCGGCCTCCAGCCCTCGCTGGCCTGAGCGGACGTCGCGCCGGGCCTGCACCAACCTCCTGCGGGCCCGGTCGCGCCCCCGCCCTCTCGCTGACGACGAAGCGTGTGTGGGGAACAGGACTCCTGTTCCCCCACACGCATTGTTCTTCATACTGTCTCTCGCCTCCGATGGAACTGGCGTGCAGCGAATCCAGGACGCTCACCCAGGGGTCGACCGTCCCTTCCCCTTCCGGCTCCCACACGACCCCGGAGGTCGTGGTTCGACACCAGCTCAGGCCCGCGCCTTGTTTGAGTCGGGCTACTGCACGAAGGCGGGGATCCACTAACCAAGGGTGGTGCGTACTGCACGAAGGCCCCACCTACCCGAAGTACACCCGACCCTCCTCCAGTAGCACCCAACCCTCGTGCAGTGCACGCGGAACGCCACCCGCATGACTGCGGTTACCCGATTCACCCCTTCAGGGGCCCAGTTCAGGCCACCTGTATGGGCCTCAGGCCCGGTGCCGACCGAGGGTCCTTGGGGCGATCAGCCGACGTCGGCGTTGCCGGACAGGTGCCAGGTGGCGTTGGCCCAGGGGAAGACGTACTGCATGAGCACGTAGACCACTCCGGCGATGAGGATGAGCGACTCGATGGCCTTGAGCCACGCGGGACCCGGCAGGTGCCGCCAGATGAAGCCGTACATCAGTTGACCCCCGGGTCGTTGAGCACGGACTCCGGACGACCCTCGGAGCGATCCATCCAGTACTCGAACTTCGCGTGGACGATCCAGCGCTGGTCGTTGCCGAACTCGCCGGCGGTCGATCCGTGGCAGGTGGTCAGCGTGATGTAGCGATCCTTGGGCTGGGCGTCCGGCTGGTTGGGGACCGGGGCGATGACCTCGACCTGCTCGGGCTGGACGAGCTCGTGGCCCGGTCACCTTGAACACGTACCAGGTCTTGGCGGTGGAGACGATGATCTCGTCGCCCTCCCGGAGCAGGTCGATGCGGCGGAAGGAGTTGCCGTAGGTGCGGCGGTGCCCGGCGATCGCGAAGTTCCCGAGCTCTCCGAGCTGCTGGGTGTTGGTGTAGTGGCCCGCCGCCGCCTGGTCCAGGACGTCGGATCCGGTGCCCTCCATGATGGGCATGTTGTTGTTGGTGACGCCGTACCACTTGGGGACGACGAGCATCCCGATGGTCTCGCCGTAGCCGACCTGCTCCATGACGGGCGGAGCATCGTAGTGCTTCTGGCCTGTCTTCCTGGGGGACTCGACCTGCTTCTCGTGGAACTGCGTGGCCACCGCCTTCGCACTGGCGTTGGCGTCGATGCCGGTCCACCACAGCTGCCAGCACAGGAAGAGGGCGACGACCAGACCGGCGGTGATGAGCAGCTCACCGATTCCGGTCAAGGTGCCGTTGAAGATTCGGACAGCACGACTCTGGCCGGGTGCTCGGTGTCGCACAAGACCTCCTCCAGTCATTGCCCCTCCTCAGAACTAGGGCATCATCAGGCTAGCGGCCAGTCTAAGGGGGTACACCCCCCACATGACCAGTCCGGAGTGGTGGACTCATCACAGGATGCGCCGTGAGGAAGCTTCACAGCATGTCCTAGGCTAGGCCCGGATGTATTGCGGTGGTCTCATGCCACCATCCCCAGACAGTGAGGAGACCCAGGGTGGCCTTGGAGAAGAAGTCCGCAGCGGACGACGCCGACAAGAGCTCGGAGAAGGTCTCGAAGAAGAGCTCGGAGAAGAACAGCGCGAAGAGCGCCGAGAAGGGCAAGGGCTCGAAGAAGGGCTCGCCACTTCTGAGAAGACGGAGACGAAGGACAAGGCGACCAAGGTCTCGAAGAAGAGCTCGTCGTCGAAGAAGAAGCACCCTGAGCGCTCCGGCAACCCGGCCAAGGCGGCCAAGGCTCTCGAGGAGGAGTCGCGCGCCGCGGCGAACCGGGTCTCGCGCACGCCCAAGAAGATCAAGGACACCGCCTCTCCGCGCTGGTACGCCCCCACCATGGTGACGCTCCTGGTCATCGGGCTACTGTGGGTTGTCGCCACCTACCTCTTCCAGGGCAGATACCCGCTGCCCTACTTCGCCGAGCACCACGCCGGAGACTGGCTGTACAACGGCAACCTCTACATCGGCTTCCTCATCATGATGTCGGGCTTCCTCGGTCTGCTTCGCTGGAAGTAGCGGGTTTCAGACACTCACGCGATCAGGCATGCGCACGGGCCCCCGAGCATCGGCTCGGGGGCCTTGTCGTCAGCGGTGCGGCCCAACTTTCCAGGCACCCGGCACAGCGGATTGACACAACGGGTTGAGCGAGCCGACAGGACTGCTTGTTGATCGCATCACCGAGGGCCGCCCACAAAGAGGCCCGGGCTGGATCCCCGGAGCCCGGCACGCATGGCCTCGGCCCGCTCCTTCTTCCTCCCCAGGCCATCTGTGGATCCGTGGACAACCGACTCCCCACAACCCACGTCGACTTTCCCCATGTGTGGACAGGGCTGTGGATAACTACACGCTTGTGTTTCCACACCTGTGTCCACAGATGTGGATGAACCACAGAGGTGTTCTTTCAGGCTTGTCGTTCATGGCCGCACGGGCCGCACGGGCTGCGCGGGGCTTCTCAGGGGCGGTACCTCTCGTGTGCTGTCTCCTCACGTGGGAGACATGTGGGTGTCATGACTTCTGAGGCACTTGCTGGGACGGGAACCTTGGGCAGGCTAGTGGTCCAGGAGGCGAGGGTGGCTTAGGGGTGAGGCATGACGGGGTGTGGGTGTCCATGGTGCTGACATTAACCCCGAATCGGGACTGCACGCCGGTGAAGAACCGCAGTATTCCAACGATTCCCGCTGGGCGCACCGACGTCGGGCCCGCTCATGTCAGCGCTGTGGACACCGGGCCTCGCAGGAACGAGAGTCCGTGGGGCTTGCGGCACGGCCCGGCGCCTCCGTCGCAGGTCCGCGCCCACCGTCCCCTGCCCGTCGCCTGCGGCTGGGGCCCGGTGGTCATGGTTGGACGCCGGCTCCGCTGTGAGTCTCGCCTCGGGGCGGCCTACTGAACGAGGGTCGGGATCCACTGGCCAAGGGTTGTGCGTACTGCACGAAGGTCCCACCTACCACCAGTACACCCGACCCTCCTCCAGTAGCACCCCACCTTCGTGCAGTGCGTCCGGACGACGCCGGCAGCCACCAGAGTGACCGGGTCAGTCTGCTCCGACAGGCCGAAGCAGCAGCTCTCCCATCTGGCAGACGCACCCCACCGGTGTCTTGAGATGTCATGACATCTGAAACTCTCAGAAGTCATGAGACAACACAGGGGCGGTTCGTCTCAGGAGAGGAGGGCCCGAAGCAGATCGAGCCCCACCAGAACCACCGCGACCGCAACGGTTCCAGCGATCCCCACGACCTGCCGCCTCCCCCGTGGCGCCCAGGCGTAGATCGCCGAGACAATCCCTCCGACGACAAGCCCACCGAGGTGCCCCTGCCAGGAGATGTTGGCCCCCAGGAAGGAGATGACGGCATTGACCGCCACCAGCGCCACGATTCCCGAGGTGTCTCGCCCAAAGCGCCGTTGCACGATGAACATGGCCGAGAACAGGCCGAAGACCGCTCCCGAGGCGCCCACCGTCAGCGTGAGCCAGGACTCCGTGTCCGGCCAGGAGAGCCAGTAGATCATCGTCGAGCCGCCCAGGGCGCTGAGCAGGTAGACGCAGGTGAAGCGCCACCGCCCGAGCACCGGTTCAAGAGCACCGCCCAGCACCCAAAGAGCCCACATGTTGAAGCCGAGATGCATGTAGTTCGCATGCAGGAAGGCGGTGGTCAGGAACCGCCAGGGCTCGGAGGCGGCCAGTGCCGGCACGAAGCCCAGGCGGAGCTCCAGCGACTGCACCGTCACCTCGGGGATGAGGACTTGAAGCGCGTAGACGACGACGCACAGGCCGACGAGGATCTTGGTGACCAGGGCCCCGGAGGTGACGTTCCCGCCCAGCAGCGTGCGCGCCTGACGTCGGCCGGCCTGAGACTGACGAGCACAGTCCACGCAGTGGACCCCCACCGAGCTGGGCACCTGGCAGGCGGGACAGGTGGGTCGGTCGCAGCGCTGGCAGCGCACGTAGGCCACCGTGCCCGGGTGCCGCGGGCACACTGGCGGCGCCTGCTGCGGAAACGAGTTCGTCGAGGTCATCGGATGCTCCTGTGCGGATGATCGGGGCTTGAGCGGGTTGGGACGGGTGAACCGGATACGACGACGCCGCCGGGACGCGGGTCCCAGCGGCGTCACAGAGGCGAATCACACCTGATTCCGGTGCTTCGGTAGCGGTGCGGTGGGTGACCCCTCGTTGCTGAGCGGCCACCCCATGCCCTCGTGGAAACTACTCGGTGATGTCCACCGAGGTGATGATGACGTCCTGCACCGGGCGGTCACGCGGGTCGGTCTCCACAGCGGAGATCGCGTCGACGACGGCGCGGGAGGCCTCGTCGGTGACGGCACCGAAGATCGTGTGCTTGCCCTGGAGCCACTCGGTGGGGGCGGTGGTGATGAAGAACTGCGAGCCGTTGGTGCCCTTGCCCAGGCGGCGGCCGGCGTTGGCCATGGCCAGGACGTAGGGGGCGGCGAAGGTCAGGGAGGCATCGATCTCGTCGTCGAAGACGTAGCCGGGTCCTCCGGTACCGTCACCCAGCGGGTCACCGCCCTGGATCATGAAACCGGGGATGACACGGTGGAAGATGACGTTGTCGTACAGCGGGGCGTGGGACTCCGCGCCGGTGCGTGGATCCGTCCACGCCTTCTGGCCGGTGGCCAGCCCACGAAGTTGGAGACGGTCTCAGGGAGCCTGCTCGGGGTAGAGCTCCAGGCGGATGTCACCGAGGTTGGTGTGAAGAGTCGCTTCCATGAGTGACATGGTGGCACGGTCGCGGGCCCATCGGTATGAACCCCTCAGTGGTGTGCGGTGCTGTTCACCCCAGGCAAAACGTCTGGACATCGTGTGGGCCAGGCCGCGCCGGGGTGCGACCATTGGTGCACGTTGCACAACAACCGTCTGTATCCGTTTCCTACCTGGGAGGCAACCATGTCCTGCCTGACGAAGACATGCTGCGACAAGAAGCTCGACACCACTCATCTGCGCAGGAGGCAGCATCCCTTGCCGGATCCGTCGTCGGCCAGGCTGAGAAGGCCGCCCTGTGGGCTGCTCCGCACGTCAGCAAGGCCGCCGGGGGCGTTGCCCGCGCCGCCAAGGACGCACAGGAGCGTCTGGAGCCGGTGGTCCACGAGGCCCGTTACCGGGTTGTCGAGGACTACATCCCGCGTGCGCAGCGCGCCGCCGTGGCTGCCCAGGCTGCCGCGGGTACTGACGGTACCCTGACAGAGCGCGCCCAGCGCGTGGCTGTGCCGCAAAGTCCGCCGCATTGGAGGTTCCCGTGAAGAAGCAGAAGAAGCACCGCGTGCTCAAGACCCTGGGTTGGCTCGCCGTCGCCGGCGCGGCCGCTGCCGGCGCCTATGTCGTGTGGCGTCGTAGCCAGCCGGTTGAGGACCCGTGGGCCGAGGAGTACTGGGCCGACTCCACCGAGGATGAGGCCGGCTACGGCATCAGCCCCGAGGGCGCTCAGGCCTGACCACCCCCTCAGAATTCACGACGGCGCCGCGCTGGGTCATGTCCAGCGCGGCGCCGTCATTGCTCCAGCTCTCATCCCATGGCACTTTCCATGGCCCCTGCCGCAGCGACCGACGCCTGATCGGCCACCGTGGAGAGGGCCGGCCGATCAGGCCCGGTGACGGTGGACGCGGAATCCGGGGCCGATGTCGCCGGCCGGGACCATCTCGGCCAAGGAGATGGGGTCGCTCAGTGACCTCGCAGCCACGAAACCGGTGATGGTGTCCACGCCGTAGTCGAGGAGCACCGGGTTGAGCGGCGTCGACGGCCCCACCAGGACGGTGTGCGCCTGGCGGGAGAGCTCGATGAGACGCGGCGCGGTCTTGTTGACGAAGCTCGATGAGGAGATGAAGACGAGGTCGCACTCGGGCAGGACGTACTCGCAGGCGCTGTCCGGCCAGTCACCGGGCTGAAGGTTGCGCTCGAGGCAGATGTACTCACCGGCGCCGGCCAGGGCGGCCTCGGCGAAGGGGAAGTGCCCGATGACCGCGACCCTCTTGCCGACGATCATCTCCTGGTAGGGGTCGAAGACCTGACGCCAGGTCAGTCCCTCCCCGGTGGGCTCGAACCCGTTGTCCGCAGCCGTCTGCTCACGCGAGTACCAGGAGTTGATGGCAGCCTGGCCGATGCTGGCCTCAGCCAGGTTCCAGGACTTCGCCAGGGCGCCGACATCGCGCAGTGGCCGTCCCTCGAGCGGCCCGTCGTTGAGGGCCGGGCGGCTGCGCACATCCATGGTCCAGGCCGTTCCGACACCGCCGGCGGAGTTGAGGACGCGGCTCCAGCGGGGCCCCTGGCCCGCCGTGCGCACGACGACGTCGTCGGGCAATCCGTCAAGAAGCGCGTCGTAAATCTCCCAGGGCTGTGACATGACCTCATCCTTCTGCAACCGGGCGGTGACTGAGCCTTACCTATCCTAAGCAGTCCCGCCCGACGGCGCAGCCACTCGTCTCATCGTCTCGACGATTCGTCGCAGAATCACGTCAGTGAGGACGCTCCAGATCATCACTGCCGACGATGAGCGCACATACCCGGTCTCGCCGGAAGAATACTAATGCGTCACTTTCCGACCGATGACGCAATTCATTGACGACACTCAACCGTGATATTGATTGCTGTTGAGTTGCAGGAATCTCACCGTGATTCTCTGTGGAATTCCTTAATGCTACCGTGTCAAGGCCCATGACCCTAAAACTGAGGTAGCGCTTCATGCTTCGCCGATTCTTTGTCCGCTCACACCGGCGGGAACTGACGTCGTCACGTCAGCCCTCACGCCAGTCTCGTCAGAGGCTGAGAGCGGTGCCGCCATCTCGACGTTTGCCCTGGTTGCCGCCGCATTGGGCACGGCGACGCTCCCGGCTCCCCCGGCCGAGGCCATTCACGGCAATCCTGCCGGAGGCTCGGGAAAATACACCCAGGTGATCGACTGGATCGACTGGACCGAGATGACTAATACCGTGCCGGGCAAAGGCACGATGGTCCTCCCTGATGGACGCACCGGCGTGGTCTGGTCGACTCCCTCGCGGATCTCCGGCGATATGTGGCGCACCAGTCGATGCACCCTGTCCAATGTGCGCACTACTGCCGTGGGAAAGGACGAGACGGGGCTGCCCACGGACCGGGGCCTGAGTGTCGGATACCGTCCGGGTAACTGGAGGGGAGACGGCCTGTCTCACCTGTACAACGATGGCACGAACTACACCGCCGGGGTGGCCAAGAAGCCCTATGCGACCTCATCAAACCTGCCTCTGGGCATTGCCAACCTGAGGGACTCCTCCACGCAGCAGTTCCAGATCGAGTGCAGCGCCTACCTGGTGACCTCCACCTCCCAGCCCGCGAAGAGCCAGCTGGAGCGCTTCCCCAACAAGGTGGAGGTTCCGATGGAGGGTATCGTCTTCGCCGATGCTGAGGCCTCAGTCTGGCACATCCCGAACGGCCAGAAGGAGTACATCTCCGTTTCCCCGATCCCCTACGTCGCCTCCCAAGACGTCACCTACCGCCTGTTGGAGAGCGCCCGGACACCAGGGATGCATCACGAACTCCGTCGGGTCGGCAAGGTCTCCGTCTCCACCCCTGTCGGTAACCGGCCCGGCGTCGAGTTCGCGCCCGGACGACGCCGAGTGCAGCGCTCAGGTTCTCCAACGGCTATGGCCCCTCCTCGGTCATGCTGCTGAGCAACATGCGCACCGGCTACGTCGAGATCCACGGGGGCGGTCGAGGCGCCGTCGCCTTCGGTGTCGTCTCCTACATGGACTACGGCGACGCGCCTGAGAGCTACGGTGTCGCCGGCAGCGCGTTCCAGCCCGGCCTGGAGCGGTGGGGAGTCGTCTGACAGCGGAGAGCGCAACATCGCCCGCGGCAAGGCACCGTACGAGGGGCGACGCCCGGAGACTGGTACAACCTGAGTGCGGCAACGGACCAGGGCAACGTGGCCAGCACGAACTCCGCCGTCGTGCGCCTGGGTGCCCTGACGGACAACGATGACAACATCGCCCACAGCGCTGACGCCTCAAGGGACAACATCACGGATATCAATGATGAGGACGCCCTGCCCGCCGACTGGGACCGCGTCATCTGGACCGATATCGGCAAGAAGTGGAGCCAGGAGATCACCTGCTCGGGCAGCAACACCAAGATTGCCGGCTGGGTGGACTGGAACCGGGACGGCGTGTTCTCCGCCGGTGAGCGCTCCGCGGTGACCTCCTGCTCCAGCGCCGGTAAGGCCACTGTGACCTGGACCGTCCCCCAGGATGCCAAGCGGAGCACCATCAATGGCAACGGCGCAGCCACCTTCATGCGTCTGCGCATCACCGGTGCCCCGCCCAACGGGCGGGCGGCCGAGGACCCTCAGCCCACTGGCATCGCGGTCAACGGCGAGGTCGAGGACCACCAGGTGCAGGTCCAGGCTGCCCAACCTGTACCATGGTCAAGCAGGGTGGACAACACCGCCGCCGGCTCCCTGGGCCTGTCCGCCAGGACTGGACGCTCACCGCCTCTCCCAAGCGCGGTAAAGACCGCCTCAGGCGCCGGCGGCTTCGACGCCGCTTACCTGCCCCAGGGCCAGACGGTTCTCTCGAGTCCTCGTCGTCGCCCAAGGCCGCCGGGTACAAGGCCACCGTCTCCTGCGTGCCGCACCCGAACTCGGATATCAGGACTCCGTCGTCGACGGTCAACTCCGCCTCCAAGACCCTGGATCTGGCCACCGGTGAGTGGATGCAGTGCACGATGGTCAACACGGCTCAGCCCGGTCAGGTCATCTGGAGCAAGGTCGACGACGCCGGCAACCCGCTGGCGGGGACCGTGTTCACGCTGGCCTCCCCGGCGCTCAACGGCGGTCAGAAGGAGGTGACCGACTGCGTCGCCACCGGCGGCAAGGCCACGTGCCCCAACGGCTCGGTGGACCAAGACCCTCGTGCCGGGTTCTTCAAGGTCACCGGGCTCACCTGGGGCGAGTACTCCATCACCGAGACCCAGGCGCCGGTCGGCTACCACCTGTCCTCCACCACCCTGACCAAGACCCTGGACGGATCGGCACCGGCCGCGGGCACCGACGACGACACCCCACCCTCGACCTGGGGCAGGTCGTCAACACCCGGATCAGGGGTCGGCCACCTGGACCAAGACCGATGAGCGAGGGCAACGCCCATCAAGGGCGCCCAGTGGTCGCTGATTCCCCCCTGACTCCAACGGTCGAGCCTCAGCCGGACCAGGCCCACACCATCACCGACTGCGTGGGCACCTGCGCCCAGGGCGGCCTGGACACCGATGCGAACCCCGGGCGCCTTCAAAGCTGGCGGAGCCTGGGACTACGGCTCCTACCGGCTCGTCGAGACCAAGCCGCCGGTCGGCTACGTCCTGGACGCCACCCCCCGCACCATCACCATCTCCTCCCAGGGACAGGTCGTGGCGCTGGGCAAGATCTCCAACCGCAAGTCGTCGGTGCCCGCCATCCCCTTCACCGGAGGGAGCGCGGCCGACACCTTCCTCATCGCCGGAGGGGCGGTGCTGGGGATCACGGTGCCGGCCATGATGATCCAGGCCTACCGACGCCGGCGGGCCGGTATGGACTGACGAAGGCCCCGCTAGGGAGTGATCCTCCCTACGGATGAGCACATCTGACGGGCTGCGGATGCTTCGGCATCGGCAGCCCGTCAGCCGTTTCCGCACCCCTCTCCCTTTGATTTCAGTATCGATACTGATACTGTTTGGACATGGCCCCTTCCGCACTGCTGCACCCAGTTCGTCTGCGCATCATCCAGACACTGCTCGCCGACGGCGACCTCACCCCTCATCAGCTTCATACGCACCTTGTCGACGTCCCCATCGCGACGCTCTATCGGCACATCAACCACCTCACCTCGCACGGACTCATCGAGGTGGCCCGGGGCCGGCAGGTCCGGGGGACCAGTGAGAAGACCTATCGAGTCACCCCCGGAATGGCCAACCCGACCCCGCAGGACCTCAGCTCCTTGAGCCGCGAGGAGCTCATGACAGTGTTCACGGTCTTCACCACCGGACTCATCGGCGACTTCTCCGCATACATCCGCGACGGCGATCATCCTGATCTCGCCGAGGACCGGGTGAACTTCACCCAGGCCAGAACTGGGCGACCCAGGCCGAGGTCGACACGTTTCCTGGACACCGTTTCCCCAGGCCCTGCAGAACCTGCTGGGGAATCAGCCCGGAGGCGAGCGGCGGCGTCGGACGCTAACCACGGTCCTCATCCCACGGCCCGACGGCGAGCAAGGCTCCTGACCGCACCACCTCCTCCCCACGCACCCTTCACCGAGAAAGCGAGACTCACCGTGAACGCTCCTGCCCATTGGGCCATCTGGATCCCCGTCATCGTCCTGGTCACCATCGTGGTCGTGGCATGTCTGATCGATATCGCCAGAGGCTCCCGCGTCAAGCATCTGCCCAAGGCGGCCTGGGCTCTCATCGTGGTGCTCGTCATTCCTCTTGGAGCGGTGGCCTACCTGGCCCTGGGGCGGGCCAGGGGAACAACGCTGAGTGACGGAGATCTGTGATGCCTCCCGGCACCGCTGTGCGCGTCAGTCACCTGAGTCGGGTCTTCTCCAATGGAGCCGGGATCCATGACATCTGCCTGGAGGCCCTCGACCAGTCGGTCACGGCGGTCATCGGGCCCAATGGCGCCGGCAAGACGGTTCTGTTCAGCGTGATCGCCGGCCTGTGCCCGGCCGATGAGGGCGACGTCGAGGTCACCGATGGCCGGACGGTGGCCTACTGCCCGGATGTTCCTCAGTTCGAGTCATGGCTGACGGCAACCGAGATCGTGGAGACCTCCTTGGCGCTCTCGGGCGCCTGCGGCGACATCAGTGTCCCCGAGGCGCTGGATCAGTGCGGGCTGGCCCGGGTCGCCAAGCGGCGGGTCGCCGACTTCTCCCGAGGGATGCTGCAGCGTCTGGGGATCGCGGCAGCACTCGTTCTGGACCCGGGTCTGCTGATCCTGGACGAGCCCAACAGCGCCCTGGATCCCGTCGGCCGCGCCGATGTGCGCCAGCCTCATCCAGGAGCAGAAGCAGCATCGGTGCATTCTCCTGTCCAGCCATCTGCTCAGCGAGGTCGAGCAGCTGGCCGATCATGTCGTCATCATCAATGAGGGGCGCGTCATCTCCCAGGGCACGACGGCGGATCTCCTCACTTCGGGTCGTGAGCCCTCCTGGACCCTCAGGTTCCTGCACTCCCTGCGAGCCCAGCGAGCAGGCACGTCTGACGACGAGGTTGAATCAGGCTTTCCCCCAGCAGTTCTCCTTCACCACACCGACCACAACCACCTGCACGGTCCGGTTCCCGAGCCTCGAGATGGGTACGGCCCTGCTTCCCCAGGTCATGGAGCAGGTGGACCTCCCCATCGCTCGAGGTGACGCTGACGGGCCCGCGACCTCGATGCCTCCTTCCCGCCAGCCTCGTCACCAGACAGGAGTTCTGATGCCCACTTCCGCCTCGGCTGGCCTCAGCCCACCCCATCCGAGCCTCCGTCATGAGCTCTCTCGTCGTCGAGCTGCGCCGGCTCATGCGTTCCGGGCTCGGTCTCGGGGTACTCGTGGCCTTCGCCTTCTTCGGGCTGTCCAGTCCGGCTCTGGCGATCTACATGCCTGAGATTCTCGGCGCCGCAGCGAGCAGCGACCAGCTCACGATCTCGGCCTCGCAGGCCACACCGGCCGACGCCGTCTCCCTGTTCAATCAGTCCGCCATGCGAGCTGGGTCTCATTGTGACGGTCGCGGTGGCGATCACCTCGATCGGTTGGGACACGCGCCCGGGCTCCTCGATCTTCTACCGGACCCGGGTACGCCGGTTGAGCACCGTGCTGCTCCCGCGTCTGGCCCTCGACTGGCTCGTCGCATGGGCAACGTACTCATGCGGCTTGCTCCTCACCGTCGTCGTGACTGCCGGTGCGATCGGACGTCCCCCTGTCGCCATGGTGGTCAGGGACGTGGGTGGCCAGTGGACTCTACATCGTCATGGCAATGAGCATTGGCCACCTGCTTGCGGCCGGCCTGCGCCGGACGACGACGGCCATCGCCCTGACCACCATCCTGGTCCTCGTCCTGCCGGTGATGAACCAGGTACCGGGAACGTCCCGCCGGCTTCCCACCGCGCTGCTCCTGCCGACGGGGCTGCATGCGATGCCAGTGATCGCGGCCCTGGTCGTCATCGCACTGTGCGCCGTCGGAAGCGTCCTCATCGCCAACCGGCAGACACTCCGGCGCGATGCCTAGCGGGACTCGTGAGTCAAGACGATCTTGATGGGCGGCGACACCTCGAGTGTCTCAGCGCATGCCTCACAGGAGCGGCAGGAGGATGTCGGTGACGGCGTCGACAGGTGGAGTGGTCGCCGGGTCAGTGAGGTACTCCTCGATGATCGGATGGTCTCGCGGCTCCTCGCCCGAGCTCGGCAGCCACTGACCGTAGAGCCACCGGTAGGCGGCATGCATCGACGAGTACGGGCCGATGTAACGCATGATCGCGTGCCGTCCGGCCGGCACCATCCTCTGCACAGGGACCGTGGGGAATCTTCGTACCGGGGTCGACGACGGTTCCAGCCGCCGAGCGCAGATCAGCTGCGGGAACGGCGTCGGGATCGTCCTCATAGATGGCAACCATCAGACTCCCGGAGCCCACACGGTCTCTGACTCGGCTGAAGGCCCGGCCGATATCCATATAGGAACCACGGTGCTCGGATACGGCAAGTCGATAGCCGCGGCGAGTCTCCACGCGCACCGTCCACCCCGGGTCCTGACTCACCGACGACGTCGATCCCGAACCACAACTCGTCACTGGTGAGTCGATCGATGCCGAGCGTCCACCGATGCGGAATCGGCTGGGAGTCGTCCTATAGGCGCGGAGAAAGGCTCGACTGAACACTTCGGTGCCGGTGAACCCGGCTTTCCAGGCGATCCGTTCCACCGGCCACGAGGTCTCTGTGAGCATGGCGGCAGCCCGCTCCAGACGGAGACGGCGTACGGTCTGAGCGGCCGTCTCCCCGCGCACCGCCCGGTAGATGCGGTGCCAGTGATAGCAGGGAGAACCCGGAGACGTGAGCGAGAGTCTCCAGACTGAGGTCCTCGTCAAGATGCGTATAGATGTAGTCGGTGACAACGTCGAGCTGGCGTTGGTACTGCTCAGCCCTCATGTGTCCGAAAGGACCCCGATGGACAGATGAATCGAGCCGTCCGGAGCGTAGTACTCGTAGTCGGCACGATAGTCACGGGCCAGGTCCTCGCGGGCCCAGACATCCACCCACGCGTCATAGACACTCTCCGGCCGAGCATCAGGCAGCGTGACGATGTCGTGAGTGGAGTCCGGGATCGTCGACAGTCACCTGGCCAGGGGGAACCGGACCTCCGGCCTCGATGCGTCTGCCGATGACGAGGGTGTAGACGCCGTCGACATCGTCGCCGGGAGTCTCGTAGTCGGTATAGACCGCATAGATGCCGGGGCCGACCCGGGCTTCTCGGGTGCGAGGCCCGGCGTCGGCAGCGGCCCGCCAGTGAGGAGGAATGGTTCGGGCCGCCTCTCGGTTCGACGTCCGAAGAGGCAGGCCAACAACGTCGAAGGAGCCGATCGTTTCTCTCATGCGCTCCATGATGCCCATATGGCGCCCAGAACTCACCGACGATTCTTGCGGACCTAGACGGGTCGTCAGTCCTGCGAGTGGGTCAGGACGATCTTGCCGGTGGTGGTTCCCGCGCGCACCGCGGCGACGGCCTGCGCGGCCTCCTGGATCGGGAGCCGGTCGGTGACGTGGACACGGAGCTCTCCGGAGGCCACGAGCTCCACCGCACGCCTCAGGTGGCCTCCGACGAGCGCCGGGTTCGCCTGGCTGAAGGCCCCGAGGTTGAAGCCGATGACGCCGATGCCCCGCAGCCACAGCGACGTGGTGCTCACCTGCTGGTCCTCCGCCTGGGAGGCGTCCCCCAGCGCCAGGAGGCGTCCTCCCGTGCGCAGCAGGTCGAGGCTGCGCAGCCTGGCCGGGCCCGCCACCGGGTCGGCGACGACGTCGAACTGGGCGGGTTCGGCGTCATCGAGCTCCTCGGTCAGCCAGGCCTCGTCATAGCCCAGGTCCAGGATCTCCTGGCGCTTGGCCTCGCTGCGGGTGACGCCGACGACGCGGCCCGCGCCGAGCAGCCGGGCCACCTGGCCCATCTGCGAGCCGAGGCCACCGGCGGCGGCATGGACCAGCACGCTCTCGCCGCGGCGCAGGTGGGCGATCTCCTCCAGGGCGACGAGCGCCGTCGTCGAGTTGGCCGGAACTGCGGCGGCCAGGACCGGATCGAGTCCCGCGGGGAGTGGCACGACGAGCTCCGCGGGGGCTACGGCGACCTGCCCGTAGCCACCACCCCCGGTGATGGTCAGCGCGACGACGGCATCCCCGACCCGGTAGCCATCCACACCATCTCGAGAGCGCGGACTCGGCCGCTCACCTCCAGCCCGGGGTCCAGGGCAGGTCGATGGGCACAAGACCCTTCTGTGAAGAGCGCCTCGACGTAGCCGACGCCGGCATGGTCCACATCCACGGCGATCTGACCCGGTCCGGGCTCAGGGGTGGAAGCCTCCTGGTACCGCAACCCGGACGCCGGGCCATCGAAGCTGACGATCTGCATGGCCTTCATGAGCAACACCTTCCTGTATCAGTCATCAACACAGTATCAGATACCTGATACTGGACAAGGCGACCCCTTGGTGATCCGTGGAGACAGTGCGGGCCTTGCGCCCTGCAGAAAGCAATGTATCAGCGGCTGACTCGGCCGCTACTCGGCGCTGAGGTCGTCCCGCAGGAGGGCGGTGACCCGTCCGAGCATCTCGGTGAGTTGCTCTCGCTCCCTGGCGGTGAAGGCCTCGGCCATGCGTTGCTCGATGCGGCGTGCGGCCCTCGTCGGCGCGCAGTACCAGGGGCCTCACCCTCGGGTCGTGAGTGAGGTGATGAGGGACCTTGGCGTGGTCGGAGGAGGGGTGACGGGTGACGAGTCGTTTCTGCTCCAGTTTGGCGATGACGGTGGCCATCGTCTGCGGAGTGACCGCGGCAGCCCTGGCCAGCTGGGCCGAGGACTGTTCGGGCACGTAGTACAGGGAGAGCATGGCCGCGTACTGGGCCACGGTGAGGCCAAAGCCTCTGAGGGCCTCGGTCTTGGCGGCCATCATGGCCTGCTCGGCCGACTTGATGTGCAGGCCGAGCCGCACCCCGGTGTCCTCGACGAGCTCGCGACGTCCTCGCCTCGGGGGCGGAATGTCAACGGAGCGGCTCACGGCGTTCATCCTAGGAGGCCTCGTCATCGGGGAAGAAGATCTCCTCGATGGTCAGGCCGAAGACGCGAGCAATGGTGAAGGCCAGGGGTAGGGAGGGGTCATAGCGCCCGGCTTCCAAAGCGTTGACCGTCTGGCGGGAGACCCCCAGCTCCTCGGCGAGCCTGGCCTGAGTCCAGCTGCGCTGGGCGCGCAGGACCTTGAGATCGTTCCTCACCGGTACCGCCAGGTGGACCACAGCATCCCGACACCGAAGAACAGAGCCCACGCACCGCCGACCCAGATGAGACTGACTCGAGGAGCCCCCACCTCCTCCAACAAAGCTGTAGGCGATCGATGTGATGACTGTCCCCGCTGTGGAAATAACAAGTGCTTCCATCACCTTGCGCGCCTGCATCTCATCCGCCTCGCGCACTAAGCGCATCATCGCCCACGCACAGATGAGGACACCAACCATGGGAAGCAGTGCCAAGGCGAATCGCCAGTGGGTCGTCCTCCATGGATCGCGCCCATCGCAGGCCGACCAGAACTCCAACGGAGTAAAGAACGGCGCCGACAGTGAATCGGATGGAGTAGGCGATACCCGCCTTACGCTCAATGGTCATGGCTGCCTTCCGTCGGTGGAGACAATGAAGCGGATCAGTTGCCGGTGATCGATCCGGATCAACCCTGACCACAACACGAATTATAAAGCAACCTTGTCATCGAGTCAAGGTCGCTTTCCTTCTCGACGAGTGTCCTCCCGACCGTCGTGTCGTCACCAGGTACGCGCTGCCCAGCGCCGCGCCGGCGATAACCGGGAAGGCGGGGATCACCCATCGATGGGGGCGCACCTCGACCCCGTGAGCTCGCAGCGCCCGCTTCGCCAGGACCCAGAAGGGCAGGGACGACCGGCAGCGCCGTCGCCACCCCCGGGGTGTAGCGCCGGGCCAGGCCGCTGAGCCCAGGTGGCTGAAGGTGTGCATGCCGTAGCCGTAGAGCGCGGCCTGATAGAAGGGCGAGCGTCCACGGGTGCGGTAGCCGTCCATGGAAGCGGCAGCCATGAGGACGCCCCATGAGACCGATCCCCAGGTAGACGTGCTCACGCGAGCAGCCGTGACGTCGGATGTCCTCGGGCAGGAAGGGAACCTTGTCGAAAAGCGGGTGTGTCCAGCCGGGCATCGTGGCCAGCTCCTCGAGGTCATGCGCCAGCCACGAGAAGAACAGGTCCCCCGGTCGCCAGTGACACAGAATCCATCGCAGTCACCTCCGATACCGACAGTACCTGAGAAATAATCCCCGAGGCGGACCACCATCATGGCCCATCTCGGGGAGCAGAGAGTATAGAAATCAGTGGTGGAGCCAACGGGACTCGAACCCGTAACCCCCTGCTTGCAAAGCAGGTGCGCTACCAATTGCGCCATGGCCCCTCGGGGAGGATGCTCACCGGTTCCGTCAGCTGCTAGTCGACGGGGTCGGTGACCTCGGCCCACGCGGCCCGCTCCATGCGGGCCGCCTCGAACCTGAGCCACGCGGCATAACCCGCAGCGGCCAGGAACGAAAAGACCGCGGCTGATACGACTGCACGGTTCCTCATGAAACCTCCTCATCGTCTCACCGCGGACGGTGGGCCTAGCTGGACTCGAACCAGCGACCTCATCCTTATCAGGGATGCGCTCTAACCAACTGAGCTATAGGCCCTTGCGACCGGAGAAGATTAACCTGTCCGGCTATCGCAGACCAAATCCGATCACTCGTCCGCAAGCGTGAGATGGATCCCACCGACGAGGGTAGCGGTGATGTTGTAGAGAAAGGCGCCCAGCGTGGTCAGGGCGGTCATCAGCACGATATCCACCACGGCGATAATCGTGGAGACGGCCAGGGCTCGCGGCAGCTCGAGGTAGGCCACGATCGCGGAGAAGGTGTTGGAGCGTTCACCGGCGACCGTCTTGACGAGCTCCTCGATGGTGGAGAAGACGTGCATGGCGTCGAGCATGAACCACACGACCGCCGTGGCGACGATGAGCATGATGCCCGCGGCGAAGCTGAGCAGGAAGCTCGCCTTCATCACCGACCAGGGGTCGACCCGGGTCAGGGCCAGACGCACGCGGCGCGGCCCGGCAATGGTCTTCTTGCTCTTCTTGCTCTTGCCGCCCGACGCGCTGCCGGAGGCATCCGCGCCACCCACAATGGATGCGGCACCTGCGGACTGCCCACCGTCAGGGGACATGGAAACCGGCTGGCTCATGCTTCGACCTCACTCTCGTTGTCTTCCAACGCTACCGTGTCCGCCGCTGAGTCCGCAGGAGAGTCGCCAGTGTCACCTTCTGCCTGCATCGGCCCTGGGCCTGGTCGGTGGAGTCCGCAGACTCGGCACTCAGGGGCGCTATCGGCGGCATCGACCGCCTCCTCCATGTCCCGTTCAGTGTTGCGGGCCACCGCGATGATGCGGTCTCCGGCGTCGGGCTTGGCGAAAGTCACGCCCTGCGTGGTTCGCCCGGTGCGCGAGACCTCGACGACGGCGGAGCGGACCACCTGCCCGAGGCCATGATGCACAGGACCTCGTCACCCGGAGTCGGTCACCAGGGCGCCCACGAGGTTGCCTCGTGCCTCGACGAGGTTGGCGACCTTGACGCCCAGGCCGCCGCGGCCCCTTGACGGGGTAGTCGACGACGTTGGTGCGCTTGGCGTAGCCGCCCTCGGTGACGACGAACAGATCCGCGTCCTGCCAGGAGGGGTCGACGACGTCCATGGCCAGCAGGTAGTCATCCTCACGGAAGCGCATACCGGTGACGCCGCTGGTGGCCCGGCCCGTGGGGCCGCAGGGTGTCGTCGTCGGCGTGGAATCGCAGCGACTGGCCGGCGTGGGAGACCAGCAGGAGGTCCCTGTCCCGCTGCTCAGGAGCCGGGCGGAGACGAGCTCGTCGTAGTTGCCCGTCCTCGTCCTGGCGCAGGTTGATGGCGATGACGCCGCCGGAGCGGTTGGAGTTGTACTCGCTCAGGCGGGTCTTCTTCACCAGGCCGCGGCGGGTGGCCAGGACCAGGTAGTCGGCCTGGTCGTAGTCCTGGAGCTCCATGACCTGGGCGATCTCCTCGCCGGGCTGGAAGGCCAGGAGGTTGGCCACGTGCTGGCCCTTGAGTCGCGCCCGCCCTCGGGCAGCTCGTAGCCCCTTGGCGCGGTAGACGCGGCCGTAGTTGGTGAAGAACAGCAGCCAGCGGTGCGTCGTGGTGACGAAGAAGTGGTCGACGACGTCGTCCTCGCGCAGCGTGGCCCCACGGATGCCCTTGCCGCCGCGGTGCTGGGAGCGGTAGGAGTCGGTGCGGGTGCGCTTGGCGTAGCCGGATCGGGTGATGGTGACGACCACGTCCTCCTCGGGGATGAGGTCCTCCATGCTCATCTCGCCGTCGAAGGGCACGATCCGGGTGCGGCGCTCGTCGCCGTACTTCTCGACGATCTCGGCCAGCTCGTCGGAGACGATGCCCCGCTGGCGCTCCGGGGAGGCGATGATCTCGCGCAGGTCCTTGACCCGGGCGCGCAGCTCCTCGGACTCCTCCTGGATCTTGAGGCGCTCCAGGGCGGCCAGACGGCGCAGCTGGAGGGAGAGGATGGCCTCGGCCTGGGCCTCGTCGACGTCCAGCAGGCCCATGAGGCCGGTGCGGGCCTCCTCGGTGGTGGGCGAGCGCCGGATGAGGGCGATGACGGCGTCGAGGGCGTCGATCGCCTTGAGCAGGCCCTCGAGGATGTGGAGGCGCTCCTCGGCCTTGCGCAGGCGGAAGCGGGAGCGGCGCACGATGACGTCGATCTGGTGGGCGACCCAGTGACGCACGAAGCCCGTCCAGGCTCAGGGTGCGCGGCACCCCGTCGACCAGGGCGAGCATGTTGGCCGGGAAGTTGTCCTGGAGCTGGGTGCGCTTGTAGAGGTTGTTGAGGACCACCTTGGCGACGGCGTCGCGCTTGAGGACGATGACCAGTCGCTGACCGGTGCGCCCGGAGGTCTCGTCACGGATGTCGGCGATGCCGGTGACCTGGCCGTCGCGCACGAGCTGGGCGATCTTGTCGGCCAGGTTGTCGGGGTTGACCTGGTAGGGCAGCTCGGTGACCACGAGGCACTGGCGGCCCTGGATCTCCTCGACGTTGACCACGGCCCGCTGGGTGATGGAGCCGCGGCCGGTGCGGTAGGCGTCCTCGATGCCCCGCCGGCCCAGGATGGTCGCGCCGGTGGGGAAGTCGGGTCCGGGGATCCGCTCGATGAGGGCGTCGAGCAGCTCCTCGCGCGAGGCGTCGGGGTGCTCGAGGTACCACTGGGCTCCGCGGGCGACCTCGCGCAGGTTGTGCGGCGGGATGCGGGTGGCCATGCCCGACGGCGATGCCCTCGGAGCCGTTGACCAGGAGGTTGGGGAACCGGGCCGGCAGGATGACCGGCTCCTGGTTGCGTCCGTCGTAGTTGTCCTGGAAGTCGACGCTGTCCTCGTCGATGTCCCGGAGCATCTCCATGGCCAGGGGCGCCATCTTGCACTCGGTGTACCGGGGGGCGGCGGGCCCCAGGTTGCCGGGTGTGCCGAAGTTCCCCTGGCCGGCCACCAGCGGGTAGCGCAGCGACCACCACTGGACCAGACGGGCCAGGGCGTCGTAGATGGCGCTGTCGCCGTGGGGGTGGTAGGTCCCCATGACGTCGCCGACGACGCGGGAGGACTTGGAGAAGGAGGCGGTGGGGCGGTAGCCGCCGTCGTACATGGCGTACAGGACGCGGCGGTGGACCGGTTTGAGCCCGTCGCGCACGTCGGGCAGGGCCCGGCCCACGATGACGCTCATCGCGTAGTCGAGGTAGGAGCGCTGCATCTCCATCTGGAGGTCGACCGGCTGGATGCGCTCGGGGGCGGCCACGTTCGTCGCTCCCTCGTCGCCGATGATCTCTTCAACTTCGTCGCTCACAGGATTCCTTCGTGTTCAGAGGATGTCGCCGGTAGCGGGCCGGCGGTTCACGTGTCGCTCGGTGCCGCTCAGATGTCCAGGAAGCGGACGTCGGAGGCGTTGCGCTGGATGAAGGAGCGCCGCTGCTCGACGTCGTCGCCCATGAGGATCGCGAAGGTCTCGTCGGCGTCGGCCGCCTCATCGAGCGTGACCTGCTTGAGGATCCGGGTCGTGGGGTCCATGGTCGTCTCCCACAGCTCGTGGTCGTTCATCTCGCCCAGACCCTTGTAGCGCTGGATCCCGCCGTCCTTGGGCAGGCGGCGGCCCTTCTCCTGTCCGGCGGCCAGGAGCTTGTCGCGCTCGGCGTCGGAGTAGGCGAACTCGTGCTCGGCGTTGGACCACTTGAGCCGGTAGAGCGGCGGCATGGCGATGTAGGTGTGGCCGTGCTCGATGAGGGGCCGCATGTAGCGGAACAGGAGGGTCAGCAGGAGGGTGGCGATGTGCTGGCCGTCGACGTCGGCGTCGGCCATGATGACGATCTTGCCGTAGCGCAGCTTGGTGATGTCGAAGTCCTCACCGATACCGGTACCGAAGGCCGTGATGAGGCTGCGGATCGTGTCGGAGGACAGGGCCCGGTCCAGGCGCGCCTTCTCCACGTTGAGGATCTTGCCGCGGATCGGCATGATCGCCTGGTGCTCGGGGTCGCGGCCGCCGACGGCGGAGCCGCCGGCCGAGTCGCCCTCGACGATGAAGATCTCGGAGTCCGCGGCGTTCTTCGAGGAGCAGTCGCGCAGCTTGCCCGGCATGGAGGCGGACTCCAGGACGCCCTTGCGGCGGGTGGCCTCGCGGGCCTTGCGGGCGGCCAGGCGCGCGGCGGCGGCCTGGGAGGCCTTGGTGATGATGGCGCGGGCGTCGCTCGGGTGGGAGTCCAGCCAGTCGCCGAGCTGGGCCGTAGACCGTCTGCTGGACGAAGGTGCGCGCCTCGGTGTTGCCGAGCTTGGTCTTGGTCTGGCCCTCGAACTGCGGCTCGGAGAGCTTGACGGAGATGACGGCGGTCAGCCCCTCACGGATGTCGTCACCGGTGAGGTTGTCGTCGCGCTCCTTGAGCAGGCCCTTGTCCCGGGCGTACTTGTTGACCAGGGTGGTCAGGGCCGTGCGGAAGCCCTCCTCGTGGGTACCGCCCTCGGTGGTGTTGATCGTGTTGGCGTAGGTGTGGACCGACTCGGAGTAGGCGCTGGTCCACTGCATGGCGATCTCCAGGCTGATGGAGTGGTTCTCGCCCAGGGACTGCTCGGCCTCGAAGTCGATGATCTCGGGGTGGATGAGCTCGGCCTTCTTGGACTTGTTGAGGAAGGCGACGTAGTCGCGCAGGCCGTGCTCGTAGCAGTAGGAGTCGGTGCGGAAGCCGACCTCGGGGGCGTCGGGGGCGGAGTCGTCCCCGGCGATCTCGTCGCCGGCGTCCTGGACGCCGATGCGCTCGTCGGTCAGGGTGATGCGCAGGCCCTTGTTGAGGAAGGCCATCTGCTGGAACCGACGACGCAGCGTCTCGTAGTCGAAGTCGACCGTCTCGAAGATGCTCGGGTCCGGGTAGAAGGTCTGGGTGGTTCCGGTGGACTCGGTGGTCTCGCCCTTGACGAGCTCGGTGATGGGGCGGCCGCCGTCGGCGAAGGACATGCGCCACACGAATCCCTGCCGGTGGACCTCGGTGTCCACCCGGGTGGACAGGGCGTTGACCACGGAGATGCCCACGCCGTGCAGACCGCCGGAGACCGCGTAGCCGCCGCCTCCGAACTTGCCTCCGGCGTGCAGGATCGTCATGACGACCTCGACGGTGGGCTTGTGCTCGGTGGGGTGCTCGTCGACCGGGATGCCGCGGCCGTTGTCGCTGACGCGCACGCCGCCATCGGCCAGGATGGTGACCTCGATGTGGTCGCAGTAACCGGCCAGGGCCTCGTCGACGGAGTTGTCGACGACCTCGTAGACGAGGTGGTGCAGGCCCCGCTCACCGGTGGAACCGATGTACATGCCGGGGCGCTTCCGGACCGCTTCGAGCCCTTCGAGGACGGTGATGTCCGAGGCTCCGTAATCGTGATTCACAGTGGCGTCCTGGTCAGACACGTGTCAGTTGCTCCTCAATCTGTGCGCATCGGGACCTCAGTGGTCCGATGTCTCCGTCCGGCCCCCTTCACACGACGATCCTGAGGAGGATCGTGCGCACACGTAGGTGGGTACATCAGGACGGTCCTGGGCGCACCTTGGGCGGTTTCACCGCATTCTAGCGTAGACGGGCCCGTGAACCGCTGCACCGTGAGCAGCTGGGAGCGTGCCCGTGGTCACCTCTGTCTCACGCGGATCACCGCGTCGCCCGATGCCCGGCATCCCGCCCCGTGATTTTTCCGACGACGACGGCCCGCGACCGGCGCGTTGACGATGATACCCTGCGGTCCCACTATCCCGTAGGTATCGCGCGGACCACGGGTGCCGCGCAGGCCGACTCCGCGGCGCTTCCAGGTAGGGACCGGCCGGCCCCAGGATCCGCAGCTCCACCCCGTCGCCGGTGCTGATCCTCCGGCCTGGCGACCGCCGGGCCCCTGAGCGCAGGGCCTCGACGATCCTGGCCTCGATGGTGGGCTGGAGGAGTCGGAGCTGCTGGGCCCAGCTCGACGACGAGGCGCGCAGGGTGATGCGTCCGGCGTCGAAGGACTCGATGGTGCAGTGCTCGGCGACCTGATCGCCCACGATGGTCCGCCACCGGGCGACGACGCCGGCCACCGCGAGCTTTCCGGCCCAGCCGTTGTCGGCCACCATGCGGCGCAGCTCGCGTTGCCCGGTGCGGGGGATCGAAGGGGTGGGGCCGGGCCGGTCGCGTCCCCGTGCCAGTCCAGGGGCCCGCGGTCGGCCGGGTCGTCGGGGTTCTGCCCAGTGCCCGGGCCAGCTCGCGGCGCTGGTCCCAGGGCGCCGCCTGCTGCGCGTCCTTGCTCCCCGGAACCCGCCCGCCGGCTCGCGCAGCCGGCGGGCCGGGACGCGGCTGTCTCCCTTCTCCCAGGCCTGGGCGCGCTGGCGGGTCAGGGCCCGCTGGGCCAGGACATCGGGCAGCGGGCCGTCGCCGGTGGGCGGGAGGGCTCAGCCACGGGTGACCTCACCGTCGGCCACGCGGTACCGGGCGCCGGCGAGCTCGGCGGGGACGTCGTCGTCGACGGCGGCGGTCAGCAGGACCTGCTGGGCGCCGGCGACCATCTGGGCCAGAGCGCGGCGGCGCTGCTCGTCGAGGGAGGCGAAGACGTCGTCGAGGATGAGTACCGGCTCGCCGTCCCCGCCGTAGGCGTCGACGTCGGTGCGCAGCATGTCGTAGGGAGGCCAGGCGCAGCGCGAGGGCCAGGGACCACTGCTCGCCGTGGGAGGCGAATCCGCGGGCGGGCAGGCCGGTGAGGAACAGGGAGAGGTCGTCGCGGTGCGCCCCGACGAGGTTCGCGCCGCGGTCGATCTCGCGGGCGTGGAGCTCACCCATGGCGCTCTCCAGGCGCGTGGCGAGGGCGGTCTCATCGACGAGCGTCTCCTCGCCGGCGAGCCAGGCCGTCTCGTCGTGGGGGTCGGGCTCCGGGACTCCCTCATGGGTCAGCAGGCTCGAGCGGTAGGCGATCTGGGCGCGGGAACGCTGCCCGCAGGTCCCCGGAGACGGTCTCGTAGGCGGAGGCGACCCAGGGGCGCAGGCGCCGCACGACGTCGACACGGGCGGCGATGAGCCGGGCGGCTGCCGCGGCGAGCTGGGCGTCCCAGACCTCCAGGGTGGAGAGCATGGAGGAGGTCGAGGAGCGGGCCGCGCGCGCGGACTTCAGGAGGCTGGCGCGCTGGGCGAGGATCTTGTCGTGCTCGGCGCGCACCCCGGCCAGGCCCGGGCGCAGCGTAACGACCAGGTCGTCGAGGAAGCCTCGGCGGACCCCGGGCTCGGCGCGCACCAGGGAGAGGTCCTCGGGGGCGAAGACGACCGCGCGCAGCACCCCGAGCAGGTCGCGGGGCCGGCAGCCGCCTCGGTTGAGGCGGGCCCGGTTCGCCTTGCCGGCGATGATCTCGATCTCCAGGACGCTGGGTCTTTCCCCGTGGACGGCCCGGGCGCGCACGACGGCGCCGGCCGGCTGGGCCTGGCCCGGTGCCGCCCGCCGGACGAGGGCGGTGTCCGCGCCGATCCGGTGGGAGGAGAGCGTCGCCAGGTAGACGATGGCCTCGACCAGGTTGGTCTTGCCCCTGCCCGTTGGGAGCCGACGAAGGCGCTGGGGCCCGGGCTCCAGGGACAGCACCAGGCTGCGGTAGGAGCGGAAGTCGTCCAGGAGAGGTCAGAGACGTACATGCCCCGTCGGGTCTCAGGCTCCCGAAAGCGGATCGGCATGAGCAGGTAGCGGAAGGAGGAGTCCTCGGTGCCCCGATGGAGTCCATGCCCGGTGAGCACCGCGGGCTTCGAGGCATGGGTGAAGTCGAGGCGGACGTAGGGCTGGTTGAGGGCGCCCAGGCCGTCGAGGAGGTAACCGGGGTTGAAGGCGGTGGAGATGTCGTCGCCCTCGAGGTGGGCGACGAGCTGCTCGGTGGCCTGGGCGTCGTCGCCCCTGTCCGGCGTCGAGCTCCAGGTTGCCCTGGGTGAAGGACATGTGGATGGGGGTGGAGCGGTCGGCGACGAGGCTGACGCGGCGCACGGCCGCCATGAGCTCGTCGGTGCCCACGGTGGCGTGGATCGAGGTGGACTCCGGGAAGAGCCGGCGCACCGGCGGGTAGTCGCCGTCGGTGAGCAGGGAGGTGGTGCGCCTGCCCGCCCGGCCTCGAAAGCCGATGAGGCTGGAGGACGCCGACTCGCTGCTGAGGGCCACGGTCACGTCACCCGAGGAGGTCAGGGACTTGGCGACGTCGGAGAGGGTGCGGGCCTTGAGCAGGGCCGTGGTTGACAGCTCGGTGTTGGCCGGCGACCAGGTCAGCTCCCGCATGGCCAGGCGGTAGCGGTCGGTGGCCATGAGCACCAGCGAGCTGCCCTCGACCTCGATCTGGACACTGGTGAGCAGGGGCAGGGTGTCGTCACGGGAGGCGGCGATGGAGACCTGGCCGACGGCGCGGGCCAGGTCGTGGGCGTCGATCGTGCCGGCGACGGCGGGCATGACCGGCAGCGCCGGGATAGTCGTCGGCGGCCATGGCCGCCAGGGAGAAGCGGGCCGATCCCGCAGGAGACGGCGACCTTGTTGCCCATCGACCTCCAGGTCGACGGGCTTGTTCGGCAGCGCCTTGGCGATATCGGCCAGGAGGCGTCCGGAGACGAGGACGACGCCGTCCTCCTCGACGTCGGCGGCCACCTCGCAGTGGGCGGAGACCTCGTAGTCGAAGGAGGCCAGGACGAGGCTGGAGCCCTTGGCCTCCAGCCCGTGACGCCCGGCGAGCACGGGCACCGGCGGGCGGGCGGGCACGGATCGTGCAGTCCAGGTGACGGCTTCGGCGAGGATGTCTCGGTCAACCCTGAGCTTCACGGTAGGTGCCTCCGTCAATCGTGGTCGGTCGGTCGGTAGGCGTCGTGGCACTACTGAGCCGAAGAGGAAATACGTGGGTGCCGGCGGGTCGCCGGCGGATCAGTCGTCATCGGGAACGGCGTCGCTGGGAACGCAGTCCTGGGTCGAGAGTGTAGACGGTAGTCCGTGGGAGTCACCCTGTCACCAGCGATCACCCATGCTCATCCCATGAGCCTTCCCTGAATGACAAGCGCCCGGGGTCCGGTCCGGGCCTCGTTGGCCGATCGTGCTTCGCGATTTCTTGTCATCTGGGATTTGTAGGGTGTAGTAGCACGTGTGGATGCTGGGGATAACAGGATCTTTTCGCCGTCATGACGCCAGTGGCGCTGGGGAATGACACGTGGGTGGTTCTGGTGAGTCAGACAGGGGTCTCGGTGGAGAGGCTGAATGACATCCCATGTCATTCCACAGTGGTGCTGCCGTACCTCCACAGCGACACGCTCGCTCCTCCACGTGCCCGTCCTCAGCACCGTCCACAGCTGCGGTTGACGTGGTCCGGTGAAGGCACTCTTGGCAACCATCCGCGCCGCTCGTTCCTCGCGGCGCTCCCGCCAGTCCCGTCCACGCCTTCGAGCACCTTCACCGGACCACATCTGTCAGTCGCGTGAATGATGCGTCCCGTCGTCGGGTCAGGCGGGTGACTGGGCGGCCTGCTTGATGCGGCTGGTCAGCTCGGTGACCTGGTTGAAGGTGGAGCGCCGCTCGGCCATGAGGGTGCGGATCTTCTTGTCCGCGCTCATGACGGTGGTGTGGTCGCGCCCGCCGAACTCCCGCCCGATCTTGGGCAGGGAGAGGTCGGTGAGCTCGCGGCACAGGTACATGGCGATGTGGCGGGCCGAGACCATGGTGCGTGAGCGGTTGGCCGAGCACAGGTCGTCGATGGTGATGCCGAAGTAGTCGGCGGTCTGCGCCATGATGAGGGAGGTCGTGATCTCCTGGCCCTCGGGGTCGGAGATGATGTCCTTGAGGACCATCTCGGCCAGGGTCTGGTCGACGGGCTGCTTGTTGAGGGAGGCGAAGGCCGTCACCCGGATGAGTGCGCCCTCGAGCTCGCGGATGTTGGTGGTGATGCGCGAGGCGATGTACTCCAGGACGTCGAAGGGCAGGTCGAGGCCCTCGGCGGTGCCCTTGCGGGAGAGGATCGCGATGCGGGTCTCCAGGTCCGGGGGCTGGACGTCGGCCAGCAGGCCCCACTCGAAGCGGGAGCGCAGGCGCTCGTCGAGCCCACCGAGGGCCTTGGGGGGCTGGTCGGAGGTGAGGACCACCTGCTTGCCCGAGGAGTGCAGGGAGTTGAAGGTGTGGAAGAACTCCTCGAGGGTCGACTCCTTGCCCTGGAGGAACTGGATGTCGTCGACCAGGAGGATGTCGACCTCGCGGTAGCGGCGCTTGAAGCCCTCCATGCGGCCGTCGTCCTGGTTGCCGTCGCGCACGCAGGCGATGAAGTCGGAGACGAAGACCTCGGAGTTGACGTACTTGACGCGGATCCCCGGGTTGAGGGTCTGGGCGTAGTGGCCGATGGCGTGCAGGAGGTGCGTCTTGCCCAGGCCGGAGCCGCCGTAGATGAACAGGGGTTGTAGGCGCGGGCCGGAGCCTCGGCCACGGCCAGTGCCGTGGCGTGGGCGAAAGCGGTTGGAGGATCCCGGTGACGTAGGTGTCGAAGGTGTATCTCGGATTGAGCTGGGAGACGTCGTGGGCTGCGGTGGGGCGTCAGCAGTCCCGGTGGGGTTCTGGGGCACCGGTGCTCCCCGGGGCTGTAGGTGCCGGGAAGTCCCGACCTGGCGGGAAGGGAACCCGACATCGTCGACGGGGCCGAGGAGGCGGAGGCCTGGGAGTGAGGCATCGGTGAGGGGTGGTCGCCGAGTAGGGCGAGGGCTCGGCGAGCTGCTCGCCGTAGGCGGGCACCGTTGGTGCGGCGGGCGCAGCGGACATGGCCGACGCGGTGGAGGGCCCCGACAGCTGGGGTGAGACCGAGGGGGATGGAGAGGATGTCGGCGCGGGGGCGACAGTCGCCAGGTTGACGGGTTCGGGAGCCACAGGGGGCATGGGTGCGCGCGACACCTCTGAGGAGGTGTCGACCGTGACCTCCATGGGCATGGGGCGTCCCCAGACCTGACTGATGGCGGCGCTGATGGGAGCACGCGCCTGCTCGACGATGTCCTTGGCGAAGGCCGATCCGACGACGAGGACGAGCGTGCCGTCGACGTCGATGAGGTGGGTCATGCGGATCATGGACATCTTGCCCTGACCCAGCTCTCCGGAGCTGGAGAGCACCTCAAGGGCTGAGAGCCATTTGGTGTTGGCGGCGTCGGGCACGACGGACTCCTGATCGGCATGGTGGGTGAACCCGGTGACTGCAGCCCGACCGACGCCGGCCGGGGCCCTGCGTCGATGATGACAGGGTTGTGTGGAACTGGCGAACCGGAAGGTCTTGACCAGGCGTCCCATCATGCTGGTTCTCCACAGCCTTGTCCACACCTGGGGACACACCGAGCGATGGCTCACAGATAACGCTCAGAATAAACTCTGAAAACAGTTAGGTATCGATGGCTCCGATCATGCTGCTGCGAGCCCGCGGAATGACAAATATGTCGTCGTTGACGGGGCTTTCGAGAAGGTACACGCAGATCAGTGAGTTATCCACATATCCGCAAGGTTGTGGACGGACTGCTTCCCACAGCCGTGGACACGGACCGGCTCGGTTGTGGATGACGTGTGAAGAGAATGTGGATGACGTCATCGGTCACAGTGGTCACAGTCGGCCACATTCGTTTGACCGGCAAGAGGGCCAAACGTAGGCTGTTGCAGACGTTCGCGCGGAGTCAGGTCCCGAACCATGGGGCAGCCGCACGAGCGACAGTGCCGCGAACCTCGCGATGCACTGTTCCGATCACCTCAAGCAGGAGTTAAGCCCGTGAGCAAGCGGACCTACCAGCCGAACAACCGTCGTCGTGCCAAGGTGCACGGCTTCCGCAAGCGCATGTCCACCCGCGCAGGCCGCGCCGTCCTCGCTTCGCGGCGCCGCAAGGGCCGCGTTCGCCTCGCCGCCTGAGGTGCTCGGCGCGGCGCACCGATTAGCGCGGGGTGAGGACTTCACTACCGCGATTCGTCGGGGTACGCGTTGCGGGAACCGCAGGCTGGTCGTGCACTACCACGCCGGCGGGAGAGGGGATGACTCCCCGGCTCTCGTCGGCGTCGTCGTGCCCAAGAAGCAGGTCCCGCTGGCCACCCGCCGCAACCGCGTCAAGCGCCGGGTCAGAGCCCTCATGGCGCAGCGGGTCGGGTCCCTCGAACCAGGAGCCCGCGTCGTCGTGCGCGGACTGGCAGGTGCCGACGGCGCCGACAGCAGCACCTTGGGACGGGACCTGGATCGGCTTCTGAGCCGGTGCCGGGAGCATCAGACCGAAGGGCGCCGGCGGTGAGCCGGCCGGGCGAGGGTGAGCGATGAGCGGATGGTTGGCGCGAGTCCTCTTGGCTCCAGTGCGTTTCTACCAGCGCTTCATCTCTCCGGCTCCTGCCGGCCTCCTGCCGCTACTACCCCACGTGCTCGGCCTACGCCGTCACGGCGCTGGAGGTGCACGGTCCGATCAAGGGCCTGCTGCTGGCCCTGTGGCGTCTGCTGCGATGCAACCCGTTGACCCGCGGTGGAGTCGATCATGTCCCGGACAGGGGGCAGTGGCGATACCACCATCCCCGTGACGTTCCGAGGTTCACGGTCGAGGACCCCTGACCGAACCCGCTGAACCGGTGGACACGACGCCGGCTCAGCTCCTGAGCCCACACTGATACCTCTCGCACGAGAACCCTCATACAAGGAGTACGGATGGACACGTTGCTGTGGCCCCTCAAGGTGGCCGTGGCCTGGGTCATGGTCACGATCCACAAGGCCCTGGTCCTCATCGGGTTCCCCGACGGACCGGGTATTGCCTGGGTGCTGTCCATCATCGGTCTGACGATCGTGGTGCGGCTGCTCATCATGCCGCTGTTCGTCAAGCAGATCCGCGCCTCGCGCGGGATGCAGCTCCTCCAGCCGGAGCTGCAGGCGCTGCAGGCCAAGTACAAGGGCAAGAAGGATCCCGAGTCGCGCCAGCGCATGAACGAAGAGATGATGGCGCTCTATCGCAAGCACGGGACCAACCCCATGGCCTCCTGCCTGCCGATCCTGGTGCAGATGCCCATCTTCTTCGCCCTCTTCCGCGTGCTGGCCTCACTGGGCGCTGTCGCCAGCGGCAAGTACGGCCGCCCCTCGATCGGCCCGCTCACGCAGCAGCTGGCCGAGCAGGTCCAGAACTCCAGCGTCTTCGGCGCCAGCCTGTCCTCCTCCTTCCTGAGCAGCTCCGACACGCAGGTCAAGATCGTCACGGTCGCCATGATCATCATCATGTCGGTGACGCAGTGGTACACCATGGCGCAGCTGTCGATGAAGAACATGTCGACGGAGTCCCTCAACTCCGACAACCCCATGATCCGTTCCCAGCGGATGATGCTGTACGTGATGCCGGTGATCTTCGCCGTCTCCGGCGTCAACTTCCAGATCGGTGTGCTCGTCTACTGGGTCGTCTCCAACCTGTGGACCATGGGGCCAGCAGTTCTTCACCATCCGCAACATGCCCGCCCCCGGCAGCGAGGCTGAGAAGAAGTACCGCGCCCGCATCAACGCCAAGCGGGCGCGCAAGGGCCTGCCCTCCCTGGAGGAGGAGGAACGGGCCGAGGCGATCGCCAAGGCCGAGGCCGAGGGACGCACCGGAGGCCAGCGGGTGCAGCCGGTGCGCAAGAACCGGCAGAAGAAGTCCGGCGGTCAGGGCGAGTCCCGCAGTGAGGACAGTCGCCGACGACTCCGATGTCGAGCAGCTCGAGGACGATGACGAGGAGAAGGACTCGACGTCGTCCAAGAGTGGTGGCCTCAGCGATGAGGAGATCGCTCGACGTCGTTATGAGCGCCGAGCTCGCCAGCGGCGCGAGGCGGCGGCCCGACGCAAGGCCCAGGCCAAGAAGAAGCACAACCGCTGACGCGTGCTCAGCGGCGAGATAACCCGGTTCCCATCACAGATACGGATGACATGATGAGTGAGCAGCACAGTAACGACTCCTCCCAGCAGTCAGCGGAGGAGGCCGTGAGCAGCCCCGTGAGCAACACCGTCTCGCGCCTCGAGGAGGAGGGCGAGATCGGTGCCGACTACCTGGAGGAGCTCCTTGACATCGCCGACCTGGGCGGTGACATCGATATCGACATCGATCACGGGCGAGCCTCCATTGCCGTGGTCGCCTCCGAGGAGGGTGATGAGCGCGAGCTCGCCGACCTCGTTGGACGCGACGGTGAGGTTCTGGAGGCCGTTCAGGAGCTGACCCGCCTCGCGGTTCAGGCGCGCACCGGCAACCGCTCCCGGCTCATGCTCGACATCAACGGCTACCGTGCTGATCGTCGTACCGAGCCTGACCAAGGTCGCCCAGGAGGCGGTCACCAAGGTCCTCACCTCGGGAGGCCGTCAGCCTGGAGCCGATGAACCCCTTCGAGCGCAAGGTGTGCCACGACGTCGTCGCCTGCCGCCGGGACTGGTCTCCGAGTCCGAGGGGCGCTGAGCCGCACCGCTACGTCGTGGTCCTGCCCGCCGATGGACGGAGGAGGGCGTCGACGAGCCGACGTCACCGAGGACGCGGCTGACGACTCCGCTTCGGAGCAGGCCTGAGCATGAGTGAGGAGCAGCGGGCCCAGGTGGAGGAGCCGACGGCGGAGATGCGGGAGATCTTCGGGGTCTCCTTCTCCGCGGCGGAGCACTTCGCGCAGATGCTCGCTGAGGAGGGTGAGCTGCGCGGTCTCGTCGGGCCGCGTGAGCTTCCCCGCCTGTGGAGCCGGCACATCGTCAACTCGGCAGCCGTCGTCCCCTTCCTGCCGGCCCGGGGAAGCGTGGCCGATGTGGGTTCCGGCGCCGGCTTTCCCGGCATCGTCGTCGCGCTGCTGCGACCCGACCTCGATGTGACGCTCATTGAGACGATGGAGCGACGCACTCAGTGGCTCTCCGACGTCGTCGAGGAGCTGGACCTGGACAACGTGACCATCCGGCGGGCCCGGGCCGAGGAGGTCAAGGACCGCTATGACGTGGTGACGGCTCGCGCGGTGGCGAACCTGTCCAAGCTGGTGCGGCTGACGGCGCCGTTGCTCCGACCGGGGGGTGCCCTGCTGGCCCTCAAGGGCATGAGGGCACAGGACGAGGTCGACGACGCCAAGTATGTCATTAAGAAGGCAAAGTTATCAGTGGCTGTCGTTCATGAGGTTGTCACCGCCGGCGACGAAAAGACGGCTGTCGTTGAGATCCGCCGCCCGAAGAACCGTTGAGATACGGCGCGCGTTCGGTGTAACGCGTAAGGATCGACCTGCTCGCGTAGACTCGTAACTGCCCGACTGGCTCGGGCTGTTGGGTCACCGTCCGAGGAGAAGCAGGTTTGTCCGGATCGTCTATCTTCGATCAGCTCCAGGCCGAGCACCTCGCGTTAGACGAGGTAGCGGGTGGAGAGTTCCCACATCCCGAGCGGACTCGTGTCATCGCAGTCGCCAACCAGAAAGGCGGCGTCGGAAAAGACATCGACCGCGGTGAATCTTGCAGCTGCTTTAGCTGAAGGCGGGTTGCACGTCCTGCTTATCGACGCGGACTCACAAGGAAATGCCTCAACAGCACTGGGGGTGGAGCACGACGAGGACAGTGCCTCCATTTACGACGTCCTTGTCGATGCGATGCCCGATCAAGGACGTCGTCGCTCAAGACGCGATTCTGCGAGTCCCTGTGGTGCGTACCCGCGACTATTGACGTGGCTGCGGTTGAGATAGAGCTCATCTCCACTGCTGAGCGTGAGTCACGACTGCGGCGTGCGCTGGTGGACTACCTGGTTTCACGTGAAACGGATGGGCTGGAGCCTCTCGACTACGTCATCATCGACTGCCCGCCGAGCCTCGGCATTATGACGATCAACGCCTTCGTCGCTGCTGACGAGGTTCTTATTCCCGATGCAGGCCGAGTACTACGCTCTCGAAGGGACTTGCCCTGCTGACGCGCTCCATTGACAGGATCGCGCGTATTCACAATCCGGGACTGGGAGTCTCCATGATTGTGCTCACCATGTTTGACGGACGCACCACCCTGGCCCGTGAGGTGGAGTCCGAAGTTCGTTCCTATTTCCCTGATGCGACGCTGGACACCAAGGTGCCGCGTTCCATCCGTGTTGCCGAGGCCCCCTCCTTCGGTGCTCCTGTGGTGTTCTGGGATCCCCGGTCCACCGGCGCAATTGCGTACAAGAAAATGGCTCGTGAGGTCGCTCTGCGGGGCGCTCCCCGAATTGAAGGCGAGGAAGCCTGATGGCTCAGAAACGGCGCGGACTCGGGACGAGGGTCTGCAGGCGCTGATTCCCGAGGCGCAGAAGGAGAAAAGTACCTGCTGCGTCTCGTCCTTCCGATGTGTTCTTCCCCGACTCCCGGAAGGACGAGTCGCGTGATGAGGATGCGGCCTCTCAGGCCACGCATGACGCTCCGGAGCCTGAGCCGGCCGCCGAGGCGCGCAGTACTCGCGATCTGGCCGCTACTCTCCTGGCTCCGTCTCAGCGGAAGCGTGGATCCAAGAGTCGCTCGACTCGTTCCACGACCGCATCCAAGACCGGTGCTCAGAACAAGCAGACGAAGCCGGTTTCACGTGAAACCACGCCGGATTCGACGACTGATGCGGAGGTGACGGAGAAGAAGACCGCGAAGAAGTCGTCATCCGCCGCTCAGCGAAGCGGACGTCATCGGCCGCGCCGAAGCGAGTGACCAAGAAGGCGACGAAGGCAGTGTCCGCCGCGGTGGAGGAGCCTTCGCATGAGGGCCTCGACGGTCGAGATCGCCCAGGAGGAGGGTGCTCGACGTCGGTTCCTCAGACCGGACTACAACGCCCGTGGTCCCCGAGGTTTCACGTGAAACGGAGAGGAGCAGCCTGCGCTGCCGATCGCGAGAACTCCGATGCCGAGGAGGAGAGACCGAGAGACCTGGCGGCGGTCTCATCTGATGCTGGGCATACCGAGTGCGTCGACGAGACCGATGCCGAGGAGGAGACGGCGGATACAGGCGCTGATGACTCTGTTCCCCGTTCCGGGTGCCCGCTTCGCTGAGATTCCGGTGGAGCTGATCCACCCGAATCCCCGTCAGCCCCGTCAGGTCTTCGATGAAGAGGACATCGCCGAACTGGCGGCCTCGATTGCAGAAGTGGGTCTGCTGCAGCCGATCGTGGTGCGCCAGGTGCCGACTGCTCCGGGAGAGGAGCCTCGGTATGAGACTCATTATGGGTGAGCGGCGTCTTCGCGCTTCCAAGGAAGCCGGGCTGGAGACGATTCCGGCGGTCGTTCGGGATACGGACGACGTCGATCTGCTGCGTGACGCGTTGCTGGAGAACCTGCACCGTGTTCAGCTCAATCCCCTGGAGAGGCTGCGGCCTACCAGCAGCTGCTGGAGGACTTCCAGTGCACTCACGCGGAGCTGTCCGAGCGGATCGCCCGGTCACGTTCGCAGATCTCCAATACCTTGCGCCTCATGAAGCTGCCCCCGTTGGTGCAGCGCCGGCTCGCAGCGAATGTCATTTCAGCGGGACATGCCCGCGCACTTCTGGGGCCTCCCCAATGCGGCCGAGATGGAGCGACTCGCTCAGCGCGTGGTGGCGGAGGGGCTGTCGGTGCGCGCGACGGAGGAACTCGTCGCGCTCCACGAGGAACCCTGAGCCGGGACCGGATCAGCCGAGGGTACTGCGTGCTCGGAGCACCCCTCTCCCGGCGCTCTCGACTCGACTGTCCGATGCCTTCGACACTCGCGTGAAGGTGACACGGGGAGCGAAGAAGGGGACGTATCACCATTGAGTTCGCCGGAGATGAGGACCTCGCTCGCCTGGTCGATGCGCTGGCGCCGGGAACGTCTCTCGACGAGGGATAGCCTGCGCTGATCCTGCGAGTCACGGTGGGGCCGAGAC
>BNJS01002019.1_pt1 | contig 133630 bp, 148 predicted proteins | sample 8540461 | NCBI WGS metagenome assembly BNJS01 (sample SAMD00202454, study PRJDB9452) | human saliva metagenome | isolation source: human saliva | place: Japan
ATAGACAATGCGCTTCGGACTTAATTCCAATACAGCGGAAAGACAGGCTTCATCACAGCCTTTTCTGGGAGGATCCAAGGAAACCACATCTACCAGATTTCCCACGTCCTTGCCTTCTCTCTTCTGTTCCTCCACCCACTTGGGAAGAACTTCTTCAGCGGCTCCTACATAGAACTCTGTATTATGGAGGCCGTTCTTTTCTGCATTTTTCTTGGCATTTTCAATGGCTTCCGGAACGATTTCCAGTCCGTAAACTTTCTTTGCTTTTTGTGCAAGAAAGAGGGAAATGGTACCGATTCCGCAGTAGCAGTCCCAAACCGTTTCTTCTCCTGTAAGGGCTGCATATTCCAGAGCTTTCCCATAGATTTTCTCGGTCTGCATGGGATTCACCTGATAAAATGAGGGCGCGGAAATAGAGAAGCTAAGCTCCCCGATTTTATCCTCTATACTGTCTTTTCCGTAAAGGCAGCGGGTTTCTCTTCCTAAAATAGCATTGCCTCTACCTTCGTTGATATTCATAGAAAGGCCGACAATCCTTCCTTGCACTGTCCCATTTTTCCCGCAATACACATCCGCTTCGCTTTGCGCGTCCATTCCACAATGTATATCTGCTTCACTTTTTGCGTCCACTCCACAATGTATATCCGCTTCTCTATCTGTGTCCACACCACATCGTCCATCCGCTTCACTTTCTGCATCCATTCTACAGGAAACCTCCGCGCCTCTTTGTAAATCGCCTTCCTCAGCACTTAGCGATAACCCCTGCAACCGCTCCCATAGCTCTTTTCCATGGGGCAGGCTCTTTCCGTTTAGCACAAGGCAAAGCAAGATTTCTCCGGTAGAAAAGCCCTTTCTTAAGAAAATATGGCGAAGTAGACCCTTCCCTGTTTCCTCCTCATAGCCGGAAATTTGATATTCTCTTGCCCATTCTTTGATGCAGTTTAAAATCAAGGGATTCTCCTCACTGTTAATCAGGCAGTCCTCGGTTTCGATAATGCGGTGGCTATGAAAGCCGTAGAAGCCCATCTTTAAGCCCGAAAGCTCTTTTCTCACTACGGACATGGAATTTATATTTCCTTCTCTTTTCCCGTCCACAATGCAATTTTTTGCCGTTTTCTTTTTCCTATCAAGAGCAGAATTTTCTCCTATCTGCTCTGTTTCAACATGCAATTCTTTCCCGTTCTGCACCGGATACTGGGCTTTATTCCGATAGCGCACAGTCTTTCCCCCGAGGATTCCCTCTCCTCTCTTACGCACTTCCTCTTCCGGAATGCCTGCAATCCGAATGAGGCTTTGGGCGATTCTATCTTCCTTCCATGCAAGCTCTTTTTCATAGGACAAATGTTGCAACTGACAGCCTCCGCATTTTCCCGCGACAGGGCAAAGGGGTGTAATGCGATACGGGGAAGGCTTTAGTAGCTTTTCCACCTTGGCATAGGCATAATTTTTCTTCACCTTTAGGATTCTAGCCTCTACCAGATCTCCCATCACACTGTCCTTCACGAAAAAAACCAAGCCGTCGCTTTTTCCGACGCCCTGGCCTTCTTCCGTTAAGTCCGTAATTTCTAAAATGATAAGCTCATTCTTTTTATAGCTTTTCGTATTTTGCACTCTTTCCTTCGACTGTAAGCTTTCTTCCTGATTGCTTTCCTGATTGCTTTCCCGATTACTCTCTTTTCCTATTTTCTGCATAGACCTCTTCAACCTTACTGCTTTAAAAGCAAATTCTTCACCCTCAGCTATTCAAGCTTTCGTACTTCAACCTTTCTCCATTTATCCGGTTCCGGACTTCTCCTCCTATAACTATGGGCTACCAACGCAAAAACAAACTCACAAGGCTCAAAAAAGGGAGCGCCCCTTGCTTCAAGATGATTGTCTTATCCGAGCTGAGTCCTCCATACACCGCAACTAAAAACATGATGCTTAAAATCACAACGGAAAGCTCCATGTTTCCGCCTCCCGGCCTGTAAGTACTGTAAAGAAGGGCGATTCCCAATAAACCGTTATAGATACCCTGATTTTTAAAGAGTGTATTCAGTTTTTTCCCTTTCAAGTCCTTCACACTCATTTTGAATACGCGGGCGGTGCTCTCACTGTCCGTCATAAAGGTTTCCAGCAGCATGATATACAAAAAGAGTACCGCACTGCCGCTCATAAGCATCTTATTTACGATACTGAATTCCATCTTATTTTTCTCCCTGTTTCGCAGAATGTTTTCTTCTATCAGTCTGGCATAGAACATGTTGCCGTATTGGTAGCGATAGCCACCATTTTCTTCAACAGCAATCTTATTTCGGTAGGGGACCGTCTTCCCTCCAGACATTTCCTTCGCAAAGCTCTCCGCAAGACTGTCCTGATACAGACCGCCATGCTCCTTCACATAATAGAGAAAGCCGATTCCGTAGTTATAGGCCTGCCAAACCGACTTTTCATCGAGAGAAAGCTCTCTCGCCTTCATTTTCAGTTCCTTATAATAACTTAGTCCCTGCTCAATGGACTCCTCTGTATCCAAGGTATTTACAGGAAGTCCCTTGGACTCGCTGGACTGCATAACATCCTTTAGCCTGCCCCCGGACTCCACATTCATAATCGCGTACAGAACTTCCAGATCCGCGCTTAATCCTTTTTCTTTAGCCGCCCTCTCCAGCATTTCCCTATGCTCAAGTACGCTTTTCGGATAATGCCAGTGATATGCCGTGCTTTTCCGGTATAGCAAAAGCAAAAGTGTAAAACTAAAGAAGATAAGTGCTACAACAAAAGCAGATCGAAAGAATTTATCCTTCTCCGAACTTTTCCTATGCGGTCCTATGATTCTTTGCCACCAGTTCCCCTTGCTGCTCTTTCTCTTCCTTTTCATTCTCTCCCTTTTTCAGCTCCGACTTTTTATCCGGGCAGGGTTTTGCGTTGGCAACACGATCTTCCTCTTCTTCAATGAAGGAAAATAAAGCAATCCCGTAGCCCTTTAAGGGATAAGCAATGTGGTAATCTCTTCCGTCACACTCTCCCTTTACAACCGGGAAATACTTATCCTCCTTCACCAAGCCTTCCTCTGTAAGAAGGAGCTTCGCCTTCTTCGTTTTCGGAAGTCCAACCCAATAATTATCCCTATCTACCCCGGTCATATTCACGACAAAGAGAAGGCTTTCCTTACGCTTAGCTTTCCCGCTTGGTAGAGCACCCTTCTCCGTTCCTGTTCCCTTTTCCGCCTTCTTCACTTTCCCCATGTGGTTTTTGCAATTTCGGATAAAGCTATAAATCGAGCGGGAGCTGTCATCCGCATTTACCCAGGAAAAATCCCTCATACTCGTAGTCCGCCTCGTAGAAAGCCGGATACTCCTGATAAAGATGCAGTAAATCGCGCAGGAAATTATGGAGGGAACGATTCTCCTCCTGCTCTAAAAGATACCAGTCTATAGAACGTGCTTCACTCCACTCACTGTACTGCCCGAAGTCCTGCCCCATAAAGAGAAGCTTCTTTCCGGCATGACCCAACATGAAGAAATAGCCTGCCTTTAAGTTTTTAAAGCGTTCCTCATCCGTACCCGGCATCTTTTCAATCATGGAGCGCTTCAGATGCACTACCTCATCATGAGAAAGCACCAAGATGAACTTCTCCGAGTAAGCATAGCTCATGCCAAAGGTCATTTTGTTATGATGATAACAACGATAAAGCGGATTCTCCTCCATATAACTTAGGAAATCGTGCATCCAGCCCATATTCCACTTGAAATGGAAGCCAAGACCTCCATCCTCCGGAGCCTTCGTGATATCCGGCCAGGCAGTTGATTCTTCCGCAATAATAATCGCGCCGTCTTCTCTCTTTCGAATAAGAGAATTCAGATGCTTAAAGAACTCAATCGCCTCCAGATTTCCGTTTCCGCCGAAGCGATTCGGGAGCCACTGTCCGTCTTTTCTGCCATAATCCAAGTAAAGCATAGATGCCACGGCATCGACTCTTAGTCCGTCAATATGATACATATCATACCAGTAGAGTGCATTTCCTATCAGGAAATTCTCCACCTCCGTCTTTCCATAATTAAAAATCTTCGTTCCCCAGTCCGGATGCTCTCCGAGACGAGAATCCGGGTGCTCGTAGCAGGCTTCGCCGTCGAAATCGGCAAGGCCATGGGCATCTTTTGGAAAATGTGCAGGCACCCAGTCCAAAATCACACCGATTCCGGCATTGTGCAGGATATCCACCATTTCCATAAAGTCCTTCGGACTGCCGTGGCGCGAAGTCGGTGCAAAGTAGCCCGTAACCTGATAGCCCCAGGAGCCGTCAAAGGGGTGCTCCGCAATACCCATGAGCTCCACATGGGTGTAGCCCATATAGTTGCAGTATTCCGCAAGATCTCTCCCCGCCTTCTGATAGCTGATGAAGCCGTTTCTTTCTGGATTTCCCTCGCGCTTCCAAGAGCCGATATGCACTTCATAGATAGCCATAGGACTTTCTTCCCAGTTTGTCTTTTTCCGGCTCTTCATCCATTCCTTATCGGTCCAAGGGAATTTTTCTATATTTGCCGTAACGGAAGCATTTCCGGGACGGAACTCACTGGAAAAGGCATAGGGGTCTGCCTTATAAATCCACTCGTCCTTTTGTGTCAAAATAGCATACTTATAGAGCTCATTTTCTCCCATCTCAGGAATAAAGCACTCAAAAACACCGGAGTCCGCCACATTAATCATGGCATTTCCTTCCGGATTCCAGCCATTTCTGTCACATACCACGGAAACTGCCTTTGCATGGGGTGCCCAAACCGCGAAGTGAACTCCCTTTTTTCCTTCATAAGTGCAGGGGTGTGCTCCCATTTTCTCATAAATCTGATAATGTCTTCCAACTCCGAAAAGATAGCGATCCAATTCCGAAAAAAATCTGTCCATAATCCTCCCCCTATGCGTTGTAGCTCTTGTTTACTCTTTTATCTCTTATATTACTTACTCTTCTTTTGCTCTTTTCTCTCTTATAATGCCTGTTATTTCCGCTTTTCCTGTCCTATAATACTAGTTCTGTCTTATTTCATAGTTCTGCCTTATTTCACCTTAATCATTCTTCCGCTGTGTGCGGCGCAGAAGACTTTGATTTGCCCGTACTCATCCATTTCCACTTCTTCCTGCTTTATCAGATCAAAGGCAAGCGTTGCGGGAATCGGCAATTTCAGCCGAATATATTGGTCCATCGAGTCGTTGTTTAAGAGCACCAGCACTCCGCTGTTTCCGTCCGTTCGGATAAAGGCATAGAGGCGATGATCCAAGTAAAGCTCCTTATAAGCACCTATCTGTAATTCCGAGTTCTTCCCATGAATCTCCGACAGCTTTGCCAGATAATTCGTAAAAGCATCCGGCTTATGATCCTCCGGGATAAAAGGATTAGAAAGCAGTGCTTCTTCCTTTCTTTCCCGTTTTCCGGGTAAGGCATACTCTGCGCCATAGTATAGAGAGGGCCTTCCCGGCAGAGTAAAGAGCGCCATATATATTCCGTACAAGTTCGCTCTATCCGTCAAAACCGAACTGATTCTGTCCGTTCGAGGACTCTCTAAAAAGCTGTTCATTTGCAAAAGAACCTCATGATTCTTTCCCATCGTATATGCCAGATCGTAAAAATTTTTTTCGTTAAAGGCCTTTACCAAAGCCTGATAAAAATCATAGTGGCAAAGAGACTGGAGCGTTTCCGAATTCACATACCGTAGCGGTTCCCCCTTCCGTAAGTCTCCCAAAAGGAAGAATTCCGGTTTCATTTGTCCTGTAAAGTAACGTAAGGATTTTTGAAAATGGATGTCCAGGCTCGTACAATTGGCAATCCGGATGCCGTCAATATCAAAACGCTGAATCCATGCCTTTATTTGGTCAATAATATAGATTCGAAGGTCTTCATCATCAAAATTAAAGAGCGGGTACTGCTCCTTTCTCTTCCAGGAAGCATAGGAAAATCCATCGTGAAAGGAGGAATCTCCTTGAAAATCCACATTCTTATACCATGTTTTATAGGGGGATTTGTCTCCCTTTTCGAGGATATCCCGGAAGATAAAAAATTCCCTGCAACTAAATACCACCGCTTCATCAAAAAGTACACGGATTCCCATACTATGTGCCCGATTGATATAGCGGCAGAGCTCTTCCTCGGTTCCCAGTTTCGGATTCATTTCACTAAAGCTCTTCATTCCGTAATGCAAAGGATCTCCGGAAAAAAGAGGACCAAGGATTACCGCATCCACACCCAAAACCTTGAGATACGATAAATATCCTTCCAAGCGAGATAAAGGAGACTTTTCTCCGTCTCCCTCTTCCCCGAACATTCCTCCGGGGAGAATATGGTAAAATATCGCGCCATCGTACCAAGCCATCTGCTCGCTCCTCTATGCTATCTCCAATATTTCTTTTACTGATTTTTTTTACGATATCTTCTTAAACTTTATTCTTTCACTTCCAGCCGTTTCACAAACTCTCCAATCCTCTCCATGGCAATCTTTAAGTTCTCCAGGGAGTAGGCATAGGAAATACGGATAAATCCCTCTCCGGAATCTCCAAAAGCTGTTCCGGGAACTACCGCAACCTTTTCTTCCTTCAGTAATCTCTCTGCAAATTCACTACTGGAAAGGCCAAATTTCTTTATGGAAGGAAAGACATAGAAAGCTCCAAACGGTTCAAAGCAGTCCAAGCCCATTTTTCTAAAATGGTATAAAAGGAAGCGCCGCCTTTCATCATAGGCTTCACGCATTCTTTCTACATCTGCGTCTCCGTTTCGTAAGGCCTCTATCGCGGAATACTGAGAGGTTGTCGGTGCGCACATAATCGCAAACTGATGGAGCTTCAGCATCTGCTTTAAAATCCGCTCGTCCGCGCAGGCATACCCGAGTCTCCAACCGGTCATTGCATAAGCCTTCGAAAAGCCGTTAATATAGACTGTTCTTTCCCGCATACCCGGAAACTCAATAATCGAGTGATGCTTTCCTTTGTAGCTTAAGGCAGCGTAAATCTCATCCGTTAAAACATAGAGATTATGCTTTAAAATAAGGGGCACTATCGCCTCCAAATCCTCTTTTTCCATGATGCTTCCCGTTGGATTGTTCGGAAAGGGAAGCACTAAAATTTTAGATTTTTCCGTAATCGCTTCTTCCAGCTTTTCCGGTGTTAAGCGAAACTCGTCCTTTTCTTCCAGAGGAATCGGCACAGGTACACCGTAGGCCATCTTTGCGCAAGGAAGATAGGAAACATAACAAGGCTCCGGAATTAAAACCTCGTCTCCCGGGGTCAGGATCACACGCATGGCAAGGTCAATCGCCTCCGATCCGCCCACAGTAATCATCACTTCATCCTTCGGACTGTAGGAAATGCCATGCACACTCTCTATCTTACGGCTGATTTCCTCACGAAGCTCCAAGAGTCCGGCATTCGAGGAATAAAAGGTTCTGCCCTTTCCAAAGAATGAATGCCCTCTTCCCGAATATGCCAAGGGGTATCAAAGTCCGGCTCACCGACACCAAGGGAGATTGCATCCTTCATTTCCGAAACCAGATCAAAAAACTTTCTTATTCCGCTCGGCTTAATCGAAAGAACCTCCGGATTTAAGTCTTTCATCATGGGGATACCTGCATTCTTTCATCGGATTTAGCGACATTGAGCCTTGTTCCGTGATCCTTATAGCGCTTCAAGACAAAGTGCGTTGCCGTGGAAAGCACCGCCTCCATCGGTCCTAATTTCATGGACACGAAATTCGCCACTTCTTTCATGGTTCTACCCTTAATCATCACCGTAAAGTCATAGCCCCCACTCATAAGATAGAGTGCATCCACTTCTTCATACTGGTAAATACGCTCCGCAATATTGTCAAAGCCCATTCCCCTTTGCGGAGTAACCTTAACTTCAATGAGCGCGTCCACCCGTTCATCTTTCGTATTATCCCAATTAATGAGGGTGTGATAGCCACAGATTATCCCTTCCTTCTCCATAGCCTCTACTTCTCTTGCCACACTCTCCTTATCTTCTCCCAAAAGAGCTGCAAGGTCCTCCATACTAAGCTTTGCATTCTTCTCTATAATACTTAATATTTTTTCTCTCATACCGCTTCCTATTCTTCCGTCACTTTCTTTTATTATCCCATTAAGAAGACAAAGCCTTTCTCTTCGGGAATCAATAGTCTCCTAAATAGAATTCTCCGTCCTATAAAATTCTGTATTTCCCAAAACATGGAACTCTTATTCCATCTATTTTACCCAATATACCAATCGCTAGCAAGCCCGCGGAATAAAAAGATAAAAAGCCGGAATGTAAAAAAAAGATAGGAAGTCGAACGACTCCCTATCCAAGCATCTTTATTTCTTCTTTTGTGAAAATCTCCTCCAGACTGTCGGTCTCCTGCTTGTAAAGATAAGACTCTCCGTACTCATCCTTCCGAATCCGCTTTTTTTCTTCATGAAAGCGCCCGATGCAGCTCGCCTCTATTCCCTTTTCTCTTGCAAGACCTGCAAAATCCTCTCCCCTTTCAAGGCGAAGAAGGAAGGCGCCCTTCGAGTGAAGTGCATAAGGGGAAAGCTGAAAATGCTCGCAAAGCTCGATGGTACTTTGCAAGAAAGAAATCTTACTGTAGGAGAAGGAAAGTCCTCCCCCTCCAATCTCTCCTAAGCCGGCAAGAATTCCTCCCTTCCCAAGAGGTAAAACTTCGCTTAGAGAAAAACCACTTGCAAAGCCGGGAAACAAATCCTCTATCTTTCCTCTTTTAATTTCTCCTGCATTTTCCTTTGCCCGGATATCCTTCTCATAAAGAGGGATAGCTTCTCCGTTTCTCTCCTTATCTGTAAAAAGATAGATATTTTCCGCGGAAAAAGAAAGCGTTTTCTCCTTCCAAAAAAGGCGGGGCAAGTCCTCTATTCGCTGTCTCTCTTCTTTTTGGTAACGTGCGGAAAAGGGAAGTGTATTTCCTTTTTCCCATAAAAAGCGGCTACCCGAGATGCCCGGGTAGCCCAGTAAAACCAGATCCTCTATCTTTTTCTCAGATTCTTCTTTATTCATCCTTTATTCCGCTTTTTACTTTTTCTATGATTAATGTTCTTTTCGTTTTGATTCCGCAAGCTATCTACAGTTTTCCGCCTACTATCGTATGCCGTTTCCCTTATTAATACTGTTTTATTACATTGTTTTACATTACTGACACTGTGTTTTTACTACACAATTACATTCTACTGAGAAGCGGTGTCAAAACCATTCCCAAAACCATGAGAGCTGCTAACACAAGAACAATCACAGCGGTAATCGACTTTTTTTGTTTTGGACTAAGCATAAATACTCCTTTCCCTTAAAGCATTTCCGATATGAGCTATAAGAATAACATGCTTTTCAGACTTTATAAATAGGTCTTCTTATAAAATTCCAGTCTTCCCAAGGCTCTTGCCAGTGCAGCCTGCGATTTCTTATATTCCATATAGCTTTGTTTCTGTCGAAGCTCCTCTTCGGCTCTCTCCTTCGCTTCCTCAGCTCTTCGAATATCCATCTCTTCCTTTGTCTCCAAAGTGTCTACAAGAAGTGTCAGACGGTTATTGGCAAATTGTAAAATGCCCTTCCCGACCTCAACATGTACCCAAGAGCCGTCCGGCTTCTGGGCATCCAGTACACCAATTTCCACCGCAACGACGATGGGGGCATGGTGCGCCATAAAGCCAATCTGTCCATCCAATGTTCGAACATTCAGATACCGAAGTTTATCATCATAGTAGACCTTGTTCGTTGCGATAACCTTTGCACTGAACAGGCCTTCATTTCCTCGCATCATAAGGAACTCCTTTAGCTCTTTAAGCTTTCCGCCTTCTTCTTCACATCATCGAGATTTCCGACATTGAAGAAAGCAAGCTCCGGAACCTGATCCATTTCTCCGTCAATAATGGCCTTAAAGCCTTCAATCGTTTCTTTTAGAGGAACATAGCGACCGGCAACACCGGTAAACTGCTCTCCCACAAAGAAGGGCTGAGAAAGGAAGTTACGTATCTTTCGTGCGCGGTACACAAGAAGCTTATCTTCCTCGGAAAGCTCTTCCATACCGAGAATCGCAATAATATCCTGTAATTCCTTGTATTTCTGTAAAATCTGCAGCACCGCCTGTGCTGTCTCGTAATGCTCTTTCCCCACGATATCTTCTTCCAAAATACGGGAAGAAGACTCCAGAGGATCCACCGCCGGATAAATACCCTGCTCCACAATCTTACGGGAAAGCACGGTTGTTGCATCAAGGTGCGCGAAGGTTGTCGCCGGTGCCGGGTCGGTAAGGTCATCCGCAGGTACATAAACCGCCTGTACGGAGGTTACGGAACCGGACTTCGTGGACGCAATACGCTCCTGCAGCTGTCCCATTTCGGAGGCAAGGGTCGGCTGATAACCTACGGCAGAAGGCATTCTTCCGAGTAAGGATGAAACTTCTGAACCCGCCTGCACAAAACGGAAGATATTATCGATAAAGAGGAGCACGTCCTTATGCTGTACATCTCGGAAATACTCCGCCATAGTAAGCCCCGTCTCCGCCACTCTCATTCTGGCACCGGGCGACTCGTTCATCTGCCCGAAGACAAGCGCCGTGTTCTTGATAACACCGGACTCCGTCATCTCGTTATAGAGGTCATTTCCCTCACGAGAACGCTCTCCTACACCGGTAAAAATGGAATATCCGCCATGCTCTGTTGCGACATTTCGAATCAATTCCTGAATCAGGACCGTCTTTCCCACACCGGCACCCCCGAAGAGGCCGACCTTTCCGCCCTTCGCATAGGGGGCGATCAGGTCAATGACCTTGATTCCGGTTTCCAAGACCTCCTGCACCGGGCTTTGCTCGGTAAAGGCAGGCGGTTTTCTGTGAATTTCCCATCTTTCCTCTGTCGTAATCGGGTCTTTTCTGTCAATGGTCTCTCCCAATACATTAAAGAGTCTTCCGAGAGTTTCCTCTCCTACCGGAACGGCAATTCCTCTTCCCGTGGACTGCACTTCCATATCTCTTTCCAAGCCCTCACTGGGGGATAACATGATACAGCGAACCGTATTGTCTCCCAAATGGTCTGCCACTTCCATGGTCGACTTTACCCCGTGGTTGTCCACCGTGAGAGCCGTCTTAATGGTAGGAAGCGGATTTTCCATAAATTCCACATCCACAACAGGACCCATAACCTGTACGATTTTTCCTGTTTGCATCTACCCTTCTCCTCTCTTCCTATTTTTTCTTCGCCTTTGCAGCCCTTTGCGCCTTGGCTCCGGCAGCAATTTCCGTGATTTCCTGTGTAATCTGTGCCTGACGCACACGATTGTACTGAATGCGAAGCTTTTGCTTCAGTTCATTTCCGTTTCGATTCGCCGAATCCATCGCGGTCATTCTGGCATGTTGCTCTGCGCAAAACGACTCTACGAGAGCACTGTAGATATAGCCGTTTAAGTAGTCCGGAATAACATTTTCCATCAAGGCATCCGGACTCGGGAAAATGTTAAAAGCTTCGTAATTCGCCGTTATCGGCACTTTCACAAAGACGGGGTGCAACTTATCTAAAGGTAAAAGCTGCTCCTCCAAGCTTTCCATCTCCAAAGAGCTCTTCATTCTGGTATAAGCAATATGGAGCTCATCAATTTCTCTATTCTGAAAAAGCTCCAGCATCTTTCTGGTAATGACTCTCGCTCTATGGAGTGTCGGATTCTGCGCCGTGTAGCGAAAGGTTTCATCAATCGGAATCCGCCTTGTATGAAAATAACTTCGCCCCATCTCACCGACTACGAAAAGTCGGCTGTTTTTATATTGCTTTAAAAGCTCCTCCGTCTCTTTAATAACATTGTGATTATAGGCGCCGGCAAGTCCCTTATCCGCTGTAACACAGATGATGGCAACCTTACCTTCTCCCTCGGCTGTTTCCTCTCTTGAGTCCAGAAAGGGATGGTTATAGTCTTCGGGCAAATGTCGCATAACACGCGCAATCATAGACTGCAGAGTATAGAAATAAGGCTCCGTCTGAGCCAGCTCCGCCTTCGCCTTACGCATCTTCGTACTGGATATCAGATACATTGCATTGGTAATCTTCATCGTATTATCAATGCTGCCGATTCGATCTCTTAGTTCTCTTGTTGTAGGCAAAATATGCCTCCTTTATGATTGTTCTTCCGCCTCTTTCTTCCGGAAGTCATGGTAAACGGAAATAATCTGCTCTACAAGGTCGTCTGCAAGCATTCCGGAAATCTCGATATTGCGTAATACATCCGGCTCTTTCTCTTCAAAATATTGAAGAACTCGATTCTGCAAGCTCTTGACCTCTTTCTTGTCTACATCCAAATTCCTTATGAAGAGCAAGGACAAGAGTTACCACCTGCTCGCCTAAGGAAAGCGGCCTTCCCAGAGGCTGCTTTAAAAGCTCCATAAGAATCGCACCCTGCGTAAGCTGGGTTTTTGTGCTCTCATCGAGGTCGGAGGAGAACTGGGTAAATACCGCAATCTCCCTATACTGCGCCAAATCGATACGAAGAGATCCGGCTGCCTTCTTCATGGCTTTCGTCTGTGCCGCACCGCCTACACGGGAAACGGAAAGTCCTACATTGACCGCCGGACGCTGTCCCTCGAAAAAGAGATTACTCTCCAGGAAAATCTGTCCATCTGTAATGGAAATGACATTCGTCGGAATATAGGCGGAAACATCACCGTCCTGGGTCTCAATAATCGGTAAAGCGGTGATACTTCCTCCGCCAAGCTCATCAGAAAGACGGCAGGAGCGCTCTAAGAGGCGAGAATGCAGGTAAAATACATCTCCGGGATAGGCTTCACGACCGGGAGCTCTTCCCAAAGAAGAGAAAGTGCACGGTAGGCTACTGCATGCTTGCTTAAGTCGTCATAAACAATGAGCACATCCTTCCCCTCGTACATAAAGTACTCCGCAAGGGAGGTTGCCGCATAGGGCGCAATATACTGAATCGGTGCCGGATCGGCCGCTGTCGCCGCAAGGACGCAGGTATAGCTCATGGCATCATGCTTCTTTAAGTTCTCGACAAGTGCCGCAATGGTGGACTCCTTCTGTCCGATTGCCACATAAATACAAAGACAGTTCTTCCCTTTTTGATTCAAAATGGTATCCATTGCAATGGATGTTTTTCCGGTCTGTCTGTCCCCGATAATTAACTCTCTCTGTCCTCTACCAATTGGGAACATGGAGTCAATCGCCAAAATACCGGTCTGCAAAGGAACATTGACCGTTTTTCTATCAATAATTCCGGGCGCAGGCTGCTCAATCGGACGATAATCTCGAGTAACAATTTCTCCCTCGCCGTCAATCGGATTTCCTAAAGCATCCACTACTCTGCCAAGGAAGGCATCTCCCACGGGAATACCCGCCATTTTATTGGTACGAACGGCACGACTGCCTTCCACGATTCCCTCTTCCTCTCCAAAGAGGATGACGCCGATACGATTTCTTTCAATATTTTGCACCATACCGCGGACACCGTTATCAAATACAACAACCTCTCCATACATGGCGTGGTCCAGTCCGTTGATGACCACAATGCCGTCTCCTACGGAACTGACAAAACCGATTTCCTTCTTCTCCGCTTTCAGGTCGAAATCGTCTACCGAACTTTGCAGGATACTCACGATATCCTGACTGCTTCCGCCGAGACGCTTACTCATTACTTCATCGAGAAACTGTTGTCTTCTGCCCTTGGTACTCCAGTCATACTGGTCATTGCCCACCTCAAGAATAAAGCCTCCGCCTAAGGAAGCATCCTCTTCGAGTCTCATTTCAATATTGCGTGTATGGTACTTATTGTAGACAAAAGTCCGGATTCGCTTTAACTGCTCTTCCTCCGGTTTTGTTACATAACGAAGGCGCACACTTAACTTGGTGGATTCCTCTTCGGAAACCCTTCGGTATTCATCGGCGATATCCATCCAGGAGCTTAACAAGCCGTTCTGGCATAAAACCTTTAAAATATCCCTTACTTCTGTAGGAAAAATACTGTCAATTATGGCAAGTCTATTTTCCAAGGGAACAGTGGGGTCAGATAACTGAGACGCTGTTTCCGGTAAAACTTCAAAAATGCGACTGGTTTCCTCGATTTCACTATTGGGAACATGCATTTTATAAAGCTGTTGTGCATAATCACTGACTTTTTGCAGCATAATCCTTTACCCTTTCTTCTCTGCATCCTCTAGGAAAGTGTCGTAAAGCTTCTGGTTATTCTCCACGGAATCCTTGCTTGCCGCAATCTTATAGGCAGCCTTAGCCACAAGCATAGCCACTTCCTCTTCCATCTCGTGCTGCTTTTGCTCTGCCTGCCTCTCAGCCTCTATCTTTGCATCGGCAATAATCTTCGTCGCCTTTTCTCTGGCATTTCCTATAATTTCATCATACTCGCTCGTTGCCTGCAATCTGGTCTTCTCGAGCTTTTCCTGGCGTTCCGCGTCAACCTGCGCCATGGTATCTTCATACTGCTTCTTTAAGGCGTTGGCCTTCTGATTTGCTTCTTCCGCTTCTCTATAGGAGTTATCCAACTCATTCTGTCTAGCTGCAAGAATTTCCCGAACCGGCTTAAATAAAAAGCGGTACAGGAAAAACACCAGCACAAGAACGTTAATCACGGTAAAAATAAAAGTTCTTAAATCAAGGCTTAGCATCCTCTTCCTCCTTAGCTTAACAATTTCCCCTGAAGTTTACTTTAAGAAGAGAATAATCATTAAGCCGATAACGAATCCGTAGATTGCGGTTGCCTCCGCGAGGGCACATCCTAAAAGTAAAATAGTCATAATCTTGGAACTGGCCTCCGGCTGCCTTGCTACCGCCTCTGTGGCCTTTCCTGTTGCCATACCAATGGATAAACCTGCTCCAATACATGCCAATGCTGCTATTGCTGCTCCTATTGCTGTCATAATTCACACTCCTATTCTGTCGCTTTTGCGACCTGCTCTGTTTACTGTTTTTTCTATTTATAGATTACTGTTTTTTCTATTTATAGATTGCTGTTCTCCGGCATTTCTTACTATGTTTCAATTTCAAATCGTGCTTCTTTTTCCGTCTTTTATTGTTTACCCTTAGTGCCCCAGTTCTTGGCACTTTTTCCCGTTTTCTCTTTCAGTGCTTACTCCACTGCCTCCGCAATATAGAGCGAGGTCAAAAAGACAAAGACATAAGCCTGGATGAGACCGTCAAAAACATCAAAGTATAGGGATAATATGGCCGGTACCCCTACCGGAACCACTAAGGTCACCAGTTCCATGATAACGAATGCGCCAAGAACATTTCCAAAAAGACGCATACATAGAGAAAGTGGTCTGATGAATATCTCCAAGATATTAATGGGGGTAAGGATTGCCATAGGCTTTGTAAAGCGTTTCATCCATCCTCCAAGCCCAAACGCTCGGATTCCTGCCGCTTCCACCAAAACGATGCTCATTACGGCAAGGGCTGCCGGAATATTTAAATCCTTTGTCGGCGGTTTCATGCCGAAAATACCGGTCAAATTCACAAACCCGATAAAAAGGAGTACCGATGCCATATAAGTGCTGTACCCAGCCGCTTCCTCTCCGAGAGTTCCTTTCGTAAAAGCGTCCAGCTTTACCACAATCAGCTCCGCAATCTGTTGCCTCTTCCCCGGATTTCGAACACGCAAGTTCCTTCCTAAAAGAAAAGCCGCAAGAATCAAGACCGCCATGACAATCCATGTCACAAATACCGATTCCGAAATAGGAATGCCGCCGAAAACCGGTATCGTAAAGGCAGTCTCTACATTTAACTCTTCCAATAGGGACCGAGCAAGTTTTTCCATTTCCTTCCCCCTTCCTGTCTCTAAAGTTTTAATTTCTATTTAATGCACGTTTAGCATTATATTCCCACTATTTTGTATTGCAAGTTTTTTTAGAGAAAATAATCTCTCTTCCGAAAAAAATGAAATCAGAAGCATCCTTCTCTCTGTCCATCCTAGTAAAAAAGAAGTTGTGAATAACAGAAAATTCAAATCCAAAAGTGAATCTCTTCTTCACAACTTCTTTCCTCGTTTAGAAAAAAGTATGCTGAACTTATAATGTCATCTCAGATGTTTCCTTTACGGCGCAACCGTTAAAGTTGTAGAGCCGTTGCTGCTTGAGCTTGAGCCTGATTCAGTACTCGTTACAGAATTGCTGCTCAAGTTTTGTCCAGGACCTGCTGCAGCAGAGTTTGTTGAAGACGCAGTGGTCTGCACTTCTTCACTTCGAACATACTGCTTGGAAATGTAGGCGTCCTGTCCGTTATAGTTAACCATTACCCACTCATTGTCGTAGTCCGCCTTATACTGAATCTCCGTGCCTGCATCCAAAACGGTAAGAACCTCCGAATCCGTCGTGCTCGGCTTTGTTCTTACACGAACTCCGGTGGTTACGAAATAGCGCTTCGCCGCTTCTGTAGTTTCTTCCACCGTGCTTTCCGCTTCCGTGCTTTCCTTGGTTTCCTGTACAGTGGTTACTGCAGCAGTTGTTTCCACCACTGCCTGTCTTCCCTTAAAAACAAAAAGTCTTATCAGAAGAATCACTACCAAAAGAATCGCTACCGGTAAAGCAATCCGTAAAATATTGTATAAATCCGGTTCCTGCCTAGTCGGTCTCTTACTCTTTCTCGGATTGCCGCCCTGTCTTGTTACAGCTCTTTCTGGCAGGAACGCTTCTCTGCCCCGGTTTTACACGCCTCGTCTGTGTAGCAGAACCCCTGTCCGTTCTACCCGACTTTTCATTACTTCTCCGAATAGGAATTCCCAGCGCTCCGTCATCTTCCTCTTTAACAGGGACAGACACGGTTTTTCTTTCCGGATATCCTTCTGTCCTAAGTCTTGGTGCCTCACTTCCATAAGAATCTGCATGCACTTTCGTTACAGTACTTTCCATTTTCCTTTCTCTTCCTTCCTGATTCTCATCCATATAGGAAGAAAGAGCGTCTCGAAGCATAGAAAATGAGTCATTCGCATCCTGTGCAGAAGTATTGTTTCCCATCTCCGCAAGTTCTCCGAATGCCCGAATGCCATGATAAGCATCTCTTGCCTGTGCAGAAATAACTCGTCCGTCATAAAGCTGATTGATATCCCCTTCCAAATTACTGGATACCATCAAAGCCTGATCTATCTGCATGCGAACCAAAAGTGCCAAAATTTCTTTATCTAAAATAACAGCTTCTCTATACTTTCCGTTTAATAAATAATTCTGCACATCCGAAAGCTGTACTCGGATCTTCCCCCAAACACTGTTTTCTCTTTCAGCCATACTTCCTCCTTGTGCCCTAAGATTCATGAGTAGTATACCTAGAATACTATCTTTCTTCAAGGAAGAAATGTAAATTCACTTTCTTATTTTTGATTATTTCCATTAAATAATTAATATCACTTTTTTCTCCATTCCTTATCAAATCTATCTCTTGTACATCCGGCAATTTTAACCCCTTCTGCTTGCAGTTCCACTTTCTCCATTTATGCTATTTCGAAACGCCCCAAGCTTCTTCCCGCAAACGGTCCGGGGTTTAGTCTGGAATAAATCTTTTCTTTTCCTGTATCGTCTATGAGTGCTACGCAAAAGATATTTACGTCTTTTCCTTCATAAAACTGCCCATCTGTTAATCCTTCAAAAAAACTGTCTCCAATATATTTCAGTTTCATAAGCTTTTTCCTCCCCCCTATCTCCCTCTTTGAAATCCATTTCAAGAAAAATTAAATAATAAATGGTATATCGCAATATTTTTCAATAAAATAAGCATGTTTTTGTACAAAAAAAATACGAAAAAGAAGTTTTATTCTTCTTTCCCGTATTTTCTTCTAAAGTGATGAACGTCTAAGTATAGTAATGACCTTCCCCTTAATTTCTTTTTTATTTACAGCTCCGAAAAGACGACTATCCTTTGCTCCGGAACGCATATCCGCCATAATAAAGTATTCGTCATCCTTTAGTGTAATCGGATATCTTACCGCCTCCGTATCATAAGGTCTCGTATCATAGAAAATACCGTCTTCAATCTGTAAATTACCGTTAATCATAAGTCCGCCTTCGTCCGGAATATTAATGACATCACCCGGCTGACCGATAACTCGTCCTACAAATTGCTTTCCATCCTTTTGATAAACCAAAACATCGGAAGGCAGTATTTTGTCCTCTAAACGATAATAAAGCATAAGATCTCCTGCACTGAGCTTCGGTTTCATATCATCGTTTTTCACCGGTGAAATCCCAAAGATGATAAAAAACATGACATAAATCAAGCCTGCCATCAATACAAGATGGGATATAAAAGAACGTACATCCGACATCTGTCGATAAAAGGCTCTCTTTTTCCGGATTACATCCAGTGGAAGCAGAGCTTTCCTTTCTTTCCTTGTCTTAGCCATTCACGCCTTCTCCTTTGTATGTCGCTATTCCGGAAATATCATTTCTCCCACCGTCTCCTGTCCTATCCGAAAGACGGTTTTTCATAAGTGAAAGTCTCTTTTCCAACTCTGCAATCTTCTCGTCCCTCTCCTTAAGCCTTGCTTCATAGGAAAGTTCCTGTGCATAGAATACAGAACGGTATTCACTGTCCAAGTCTTCCAGTTTCTTCCACATGGAGGCAGGCTGGATTCCGAAGAGTCCCTTTCGAAAATGCATTTTCTTCATATACTCAGCTACTTCTTCCAAAGTTTTTGATGCCATATTTTCTTCCCTCTTTTCTTCATACAGAATCTGCTCCTTATCTCTACCCTGTTCCGTCTTTTTGAAATTCTTTTTCTCTCAGCCTGATACTAAGCACAATTGTATATTCTGCTATGGCAGATTCTCTGTTTTCTGTTTTTTCGTTCTCTTCTCCGTTTTTTATAGTATAGCCTGCATTTTTCTTTTTGAATAGAGATAAGCCCGGAGAACTTTCTTGCCTAATCCCCTGTTTCGATATAAGATAAGCCAAAAGCTAAGAAAGGATCATTTCTGCTTCTACATTATCCTTTCGACAAAAACTAGGCTTTTCTTAAATAAGAATCATCTCATGAAAGAATGCGTGCTGTTCCTTGTTTAGGAAAACAAGCTGAATGATAACTTAAATCGGAATTGCATTGATATTACCTGATAGATAGAAAGAAAGGACTTTTATGAAAAAATTAATCTCCTGGAATGTCAACGGGCTAAGAGCCGTGCTGGGCAAGAACTTTATGGAGGATTTTCAAAAACTGAATGCGGATATTTTCTGCTTACAGGAAACTAAATTACAGGAAGGACAAATCCATCTTGATTTACCCGGTTATTTTCAATACTGGAATTATGCGGTAAAAAAGGGCTACTCCGGCACTGCCATTTTCACAAAAGAAGAACCTCTATCCGTGCAATATGGAATCGGAGTCACGGAGCATGATCAAGAAGGACGCGTCATTACTTTGGAATTTAAAGACTATTATTTGATTACCGTCTATGTGCCGAATTCCCAAAATGAATTAAAGCGTCTTCCCTATCGTATGGAATTTGAAGACGCTTTTCTAAACTATATTTTAAATCTGGAAAAGAAGAAACCCGTGATTTATTGTGGTGATTTAAATGTCGCCCACGAAGAAATCGACCTGAAAAATCCGGATACCAACCACTTAAGTGCCGGTTTCTCCGATGAGGAAAGAGCGAAGTTTTCAAGGGTACTTTGTAGCGGTTACCTCGACTCATTCCGCCATTTTTACCCGGATAAGGAAGAAGAATACAGTTGGTGGAGCTACCGCACCAAAGCCAGAGATCGGAACGTAGGTTGGAGAATCGATTATTTCGTAGTTTCCGTAAAACTGAAGGATAAGCTCCTGTCCGCGTCCATCCATCAGGAAGTGATGGGATCCGACCACTGTCCGGTAGAGATTACCTTGGATATATAGAATGAGAGGTTTTTATGCAATTACAATGTGATGTTCATACCCATACGATATACTCCCGGCATGCCTATGCCACCATTTTGGAAAATGTACGTGCCGCAAAGGAGGCAGGGCTTAGCCTTTTAGGATCTACGGACCATTTTTCCTCTATGCTTTATCCTGATTATGAAAATATTCGCCACTATCAGTATCTCTGTGTCAGTCATACCTGGCCAAAGGAAATCGATGGCGTACGACTTTTGCAGGGCTGTGAGGTGGATATTGTGGACCTCGCAGGAAATCTTTTCGGCTATGACATTCCCATTGCAAAGAATATAGACGGCGATTTTTATACAGATAAAAAGACCCTCTCTTTATACGAAAGAGTTACCAGGAAAATGGACTATGTGATCGCCTCTGTACATCGCCACAGCTTTGCAGATGCTGCAACACCGGCAGAATGCACGGAGCTCTATTGCAATGCCCTACAAAATAAAAAGGTACTTATCCTGGGGCATATCGGTCGATCCGGTCTTCCCTTTGAAATTGACCCCGTCCTCCTTGCCGCAAGGGATCTCCATAAATTGATTGAAATCAACGAGCATTCCTTAGATGTCCGTAATCACTGCGGAGAACGTTGCAGACAGATCCTCAAGCGATGCGCAGAGCTTTCGGTCCCCATCTCCATTTCCAGCGATGCCCACTTTGCCACGGCAATCGGTAAGTTTGACAAGGTAAATAAAATGCTTGCGGAGATTCATTTCCCTGAGGAACTAATCGCAACAAGGTCAAAGGAAAGCTTCCTAAGTGCCATGAAAATGGCAGGTTTATAACAAAAAAAGTGGCTGTAAAAAATCGAAATAATAAAGGAATTCTTTGCAATATAGGTCTGAATGCGGGGGTAGTCTGAGCCCGTCGGTACTTGCGAAAAACAAGAGAAACGCAGTTTTTCGCTTAGTATCCGTTACGTGGCGAAGCTAGCGAGAGCGTGCCCCAAATTCAGACCTATATTGCTTAGAAAATTATTTTGATCTTTACAGCCCTTTTTTATCCTAAAAATGCTTCTTCCTGAATGCTTCCGCATTCTCTTCAATCTCTGAAATTAGAGCCACGCGCTCAGCATGTCTTCCCCCCTCAAATTCAGCAAGAAGGAAACTGTCTACAATCATTTTAGCCAGTTCAATGCCGATGACTCTTGCACCGAGGCAAAGTACATTGGCATCATTATGTCTTCTCGCCATCATTGCGGAATAGGGTTCTGTGCAGGGAAATGCACGAATTCCCTCTACCTTATTGCAGGATAGAGATATGCCGATTCCTGTTCCGCAGATAGCAATGCCGAAATCCGCCTTCCCTTCGGCAACAAGGCTTGCCACTTGAAAGCCGGCAAGCGGATAATCATATCGTTCCGAACTATCCGTTCCTACGTTAATGATTTCTATCCCCTGCTCCTCCAGATACTCTTTCAGCTCCAGCTTCATTTCTACTGCGGCATGGTCATTTCCCATGGCTATCTTCATGATTTTTTCTCCTTTTTTGTCACTTCTACTCATTTCCTGCTAAATCGTAAACGCTCTATTCATTCTATATCCTACGAAAGCAAGAGAAATGAGCTCTTATACCGCTTTCATGCGAAACTTTTTTTGTTCTTTTTCATTTTCCGCTAAGGAAATATCCGCACCCAAGCCACGGAGCTTCGCTTCAAAATGCTCATAACCTCTTTGAATAAAACCGATTTCATGAACCACCGTGATCCCCTCTGCCGCAAGGCCCGCAAGCACCAAAGCAGCTCCGGCACGAAGATCCAGTGCATTCACGGAAGCTCCTCCAAGGCTCTTCTGACCCTCTATCACGGATACATTTCCTTCTACCTTTATTTTTGCGCCCATGCGGGTAAGTTCATCCACATATTTGAAACGATTTTCAAAAATAGACTCGGTCACTACAGAGTTTCCGGAGGCTAAAGCCAGGGTAACGGAAATCTGCGGTTGCATATCTGTAGGGAATCCCGGGTAAGGCAATGTCTTTACATCTGTAGACTGCTGCTCAAGCTTTCCGATAACTCGAATGCTCTCATCGTACTCTATGATGGTATTCCCCATCTCAAGAAGCTTTGCAGAGATAGACTCCATATGCTTCGGAATGACATTCTTGATGAGGACATCACCTCTTGTAACTGCTGCAGCACACATAAAGGTTCCCGCTTCAATCTGGTCGGGGATGACGGCATAGGTCGTGCCATGAAGACGCTTCACTCCCCGAATACGGATGGTATCGGTTCCTGCTCCGCGAATATTGGCTCCCATACTGTTTAAAAAATTGGCCACATCTACGATATGCGGTTCTTTCGCAACATTTTCCACGATAGTCAGGCCTTCCGCCAATGCAGATGCCAGCATAATATTGATGGTGGCTCCGACGGAAACAACATCCAAATAAATATGACTTCCAAAGAGCCCTTCTTCCGCCTTTGCTACCAAGTAGCCGTTTCCACCTCTGCCTGTGTTCCCAAGGCACGAAACCCCTTTAAGTGCTGGTCAATGGGACGCTGCCCGATGGCACATCCGCCGGGAAGCGGCACTGTAGCCTCATGGTATTTTCCAAGCAATGCACCGATAAAATAATAAGACGCACGAATCCTTCGAATGTATTCATCGTCAATACTGTGCATGCTGATATTTTTTGCCTCAATTACCGCTGTATGAGCATCCACTCGATCCACCTTCGCTCCTACCTCTTTTAGAGCCTCCAGCATAACATTGACATCCCGAACATCCGGCAAATTCTCGATGGTAACTTTATCTTCAGTCAGCAAGGCACCGGCAATGATTCCCAGTGCCGCATTCTTTGCTCCTCCTATAGTAACCTCTCCACGAAGGGGATTGCCCCCTCTCATGATGAAAACTTCATTCATGATAGACCTCAACTTATTTTATATTCCAAGACACTTTAAAGCATCTTCCCTTTTCTACTCTTTTTTTACAACAAAAAAAGGACATCCCTTCTGTAGAATGTCCCATGATTATAGTGCCTTTTAAGAAAAAGTGCAAGAAAATAAGTTCTTAAGACCTCTATCCCTTGAACTCTTCAAAGAGTTTCGGAAGTTCGGATAAACCTTGAATCTTAGCCGCATACTGTTTCGGACTTCCAAAGCCGTAGCCGGCAAAGATAAAGGCAATCCCGGCCTTTTCTGATGATTCTCTATCCAGTTCCGTATCCCCTAGGTAAACGGTTTTTTCCTTAGAAAGCTTATTTCGTTCCATAAGTAAAGAGATATTTTCCGCCTTGGATTTTCCGGTATTTCCAAAGCACTCTATATCCTGAATGTCCTTCCCCCTCTCCCAAAGATAGCTTAGCTGCGCTAAGCATTGCCTCTATATAACCGGACTGACAGTTCGAAACAATATATAGTTTTTTTCCATTCTCCCGCAAGCTCTTAAGGCAGGTAAAAAAATCAGGATAAAAGCTTCCCGGATGCTCCGCAAGATAGACATTTTCATAGTCCATGGCATAACACATGATTTCTTCCCGCTTTTCTTTGGATAAATCCGGAAGAAGTCCCTCTCCAATCTGCTCCATAGTAAGCCCCATATAGCTTTCCAGATCAGAGGCATGGACTACCTTATCCTTGGTCTCCGGAAAACGGGAAAATGCCTCCGTCCAAGACTCTGCCACCTCTTGTACAGCATCCCATATTGTACCGTCCACATCAAAAATCACTGCCTCTATACTCATTCTCTTTCCCTCTCTACTCTTCTCCAACAATTTCTTTCCAGTACTTTTCCCCTTGGAAAATGCTCTTGCAATAACAGTCTACCAATACCTTTCTAAGCGGTTCCGCCACTTCCAAAAGCTCCAAAGACCTCGGAATGAAATATAAGGCATCGGCAATGTCCTGTGCCATTTTCTTTGCCAAAGATTCATCCTTCATCCGAAGCAGTCCGAAAACCGTAGAGGAATAACTCTTATCCTCTACACAGGTTTCTATCCAAAAGGAGGCAAAAGCTTTCCACTCCGCCACCTTGCAGAAATCCTGCAAGCTCTCCTTCTCCGTGGTCGGCGCATTTCGACCCGTTTCTCCGGTATACTTTACTTCCTCTTTCTGCTCTATTTGATTCTCATATCGCTTTTTTTCTTCCGGAAAATCAAAGATATCCAGTAATTCCTTCAGTTCTTTCTTTTTCGACTTTTTGTTCCAAAAGTAAATACCTGTACGTCCACTAATTAAGATGCTCATCCAAGCAAACATATACTTATCCAAACAAGGATTATCATTTCTGAAAAATCCACCGCTTTCTGCCCTTTTCTCTTCGAGGAGAGGATGCCTCTTTCGAAGGAGCAAAAGCCTGTATTCTTCGATTCGCTTTTCCTCTAAAGTATTTTCTGCATCTTTCTCCTCTCGCTCCAGGCTTTTTATTTTTTCCAATACAAGGGCTTCTCTTTTTTTCGGGTCTCTTTCCTCATAAAATGCCTTCGGCCAATCTGAAAAAGGATCCTTTTCTTCTATCATTTCTTCTTTATACAACATCCCTATACTCCTTTTCAGGGAATTCTCATCGTTTTCCCTTTCTTTGGTTCATGGTTCATTCATATTTTGTTATCACATTGTTTACAGCATAAACATAGTTTATTCATGCTTCTTTTTTATACTTACTTCCAGATAACGAGATAAACGTTATTCATTTAATAGATTTTTTTCATAATACTCGGCAGGAGCATCCTCGCGGTTGCTCCTGCCTCCTCCCTTTTATGGGGTATTTTCTTTCTTCCTTTTCTCGTACTGCATAAATATTTTTCTAAAAAATACGGAATTCATCCATGCTAACAATGGAAATCCCAAAATAAAAAATACCGGAACAAAGATAGGCATAAAGCGAATCAAAAAATAGACAAGAACCACCGATAAAATGTCCAGTGCGAGCATCCCAAGGGTAAACGGCAGATGGCGAATCGACATAAGAAGAGCGTGGACCATGGTCTTTTGCCAAGTATTTTCAAAACGGGAAAGCAATGGCCACACATATAAAAAAACAAAGAGCCATAAGAGTATTAATGCATCCGTAACTCCCCTTAAAACAAAGCGAAGAAGAGTGTTATTCATAAATACAGCGGAAAAAAATCGATGATCCAATATAAGGATCAATAAAATCGGAAGCAAAATCAGCCAGATAATCAAGCCCTCTTTCCAGTTCTTTTTAAAAGAACGTAGAAACATTCTTATATTACCGTCATCTTCGTCCTTTACTATTTTTAATGTGCAATAATACAGTGCTGTTGTGGAAATTCCGAATGTTACTATGGGGAGGGAAAAGAGAATCCACAGCAAGTTTAAAACCATGATATCGGCAAGTCTTCCTACAAAGCGCCATATATCATTGTCATAATTAAAAAAACCTTGAAACATCTACTCCGTTCCTTTCTGTTCCTCCATATATTTTTTTGCATCCTTCAGAAAGCTGAAGCTGATCAGCAAAATAACAAAGCCAATTGGGAACGCGGCAATGATGGAGACGGATTGTAAGTTTACCATAGAACTCTCTGAAAAAACCAGTGCTAATGGGAGAAGAATCAAAAGAATAGCCCAAAAGCCCTGCACTTTTTTCCCGGGTTCCTCCCCTTCCGCAAGGCTTTTATAGCTGTATTGCGAAGCTACCAAGGCGATAGAGTCAAAGGAGGTCGCATAAAAGGCAAACATGGTAAGCAGCAAAAGAAGCAAAACAAGCGGAGCAAGCGGTAAAACCTCAAGACATTTTACAATTGTCTCGTAAAGAGACTGACTGCTCTCATAAATCTTGAGTACAGGAAGCTTATGAAAGACTTCCAAGGACAAGCTGTAGTTTCCTAAAATGAGGAAACTGACAAAGGTACTGCCCACTCCAAAGCCATAGCCTCCAAGAATCGTTTGCCTTATTGTACGTCCTTTGCTGATACTTCCTATAAAGAAGGGAGCTGCAACACACCAAACCATCCAGTATGCCCAGTAAAAAATAGTCCAGTTTTCCGGAAAATGATTTTCTCCCATGGGATCTGTATAAGTCGCCATGGTCGGGAAATGTTCCACCATTTTCCCCAAAGCAAGAAAAGCATGCTTTAAAATAAAGTTTCCGGCTCCACCGGCAAAGAAAATATAGAGTAAAAGAGAGTAAAATAGCCAAGTACAGGCCTTTGCCAGGAAAGAAATTCCCATCATTCCCTTTAGCAAAGAGAAAGTATACACTGCACAAGTCACTACAAGAATCAACAGAGTCAGTTCTCTTGTGGAAACGCTGGGTAAAACTTTTTTCATTATTTCCGCCATAAGCGGTGTTGCTACAGAGAAAGTGGTCGCTGTACCTGCCAGAAGTGCAAATACTGCCAAAATATCAATTCCTCTTCCCAAAATGCCGTCCGTCTTTCCTTTTAAAATCGGTCTGCACGCCTCGGAATAGCGCTGTTTACTCCGCTTACGAACATGAAGCATGAAGCCGAAGGCTGCCGCAAGAACCAAGTAAAAGCCCCAAGGAATCAGACCCCAGTGAAATAGAGTATATGCTGTTGCCCATTCTTCTTTTCTTCCTAAACCCTGTACATAAGGCTCCTGCACATAAAGAATCCATTCGCAAAGGAATAAAACATAATATCTGCCGCAAGACCGGCTGTAAACATCATACTGCCCCAAGTAAAGAAAGAATATTTCGGCTTTTCATGCGGTTCTCCGAGTACGATATCTCCATAGGAAGAAAAGGAAATATACAAAGAAAGCAGAAAGATAAACAATCCCAAACCAAGGTAATACACCGCAAATTCCGTACCTAAAAAATTACGAATTCCGCTTAAAATACGATTGGAGTTTTCCGGAAAGATAAAAAAGAAAAAGCACAAAAGCACAATGGCAATAAAGGGAATGCCACTGATTCCATAGTCTATCCTGTTTTTCTGCCCCTCTCCTCTTCCTGCCGTCTTTGTATCCCGTTTCATTTCCTCTACTGTTTCCTGTCCGACTTTCTTTTCCCAAGCTTCCATCTTCTCCTCCTTTTTTCAGATGATTCATAGTTCAAGTTCCACGGATTTTTGTTTTTCTTTCCACTCTGCGGATTTTCCATATTTTTAGAAAGTTTCTCTCTACCGTTCTTTTTTACTGTTTAGAATCCCTTTCCTCTTCTTCCAAAAATTCTGCACAATTTTCTTTCGTCACCTTCGAATAAGGTAGTCGAATGATTTTTCGAATTCCGCCTTCTTCTCCTTTTGTTTCTTCCCCGGAAGCAAGCTGAAAAGCCAGTTGAAAGAGTGCTTTTGCCTGTCCCCGTCCGTCATTATACACCGTGGCGCGAAGATTTCCCTGTTCCACTGCCCGTAATCCGACCTTTGTCCCGTCAATTCCATAAATAAGTGGTCTGTTATCCTTAGATATAGCAATTTTATCATAGGCATCGATTACTCCCAAAGCCATATCATCATTGTTGGAAATGATCAGCTCAATGCGATCCTGAAATTCGGAATAAAGCTGCATCATTTTGCTTTGTGCCTCCGCTCTGTTCCAGTTTGCAATGCCGTATCCGAGTCTTTCAAGAGGAATGGATTCCTTCATTAGAGTTCCGGTAGCATACTCTGTACGCATAATAGCATCCTGATGTCCGGGTTCTCCCTCAAAAATAATGTATTGAATCTTTCCGTCTTGATTTTTATCCACTTCAGGAGACAAAATAACAGCCCCATTTTCCCCCTCTCCATCTTCCAAAACATCTTTTGCAATCAATTCCCCTTGTAAGACACCGGACTGCTTTGCATCCGCGCCGACATAGTAGAGACGGTTCCATTGAGAGAGATCTTCTTCCACCAGCTCTCGATTAAAAAATATCACCGGTATATTTTTCTTTTTTGCCATATCAATGATTTCCGACGGAGCCGTTCGATCCACCAAGTTAACACAGAGCACATCACAGGAATTTTGCAGCATTTCTTCAACCTGTTCATTCTGTAAAGCCTGACTTCTGGCTGCATTATAACGGGAAACGCTCACTTCATATCCCTTCGAACGTTTCTCTGCCACTTCTCCGTCAAAAGCTTTCATATAATCACTGATAAAGGTGTCGTAACTGTCATAAAGGCTGATGCCTATTTTTATTTTTTTCTTTTCCCTCAGTTCTTCCTTTTTCCTGCATGAAATGAAAAGCAGCATGGCGAAAAAAAGGAAAAGGAGTATTCTCGTTTTCTTCCTCATAAAAGCTCCTTATTGTCCGGTAGGAAAGAGAATTCGTTCCATTCCGTCTGCATACATATTATCCGCCCGAACCACATAGAAGTCTACTGACTGATCTCCCGGTGTATTTCTACTGTTGGAGAGGCGCTGCCAGAGATTCACCACCGCAGAATACGCCATCTGATACTGGTCAATCACAATAAGGCTTCGAATCATACCTACATCCAAGCTGTAAATGAGCTCATCCGAATCCCCTACTCCGTAAAGCTCTACAAACTGTCTTCCCGTATCCCGAAGATACCTTGTCGCAATTTCCAAGCTATCATTATCCAAAGCGATGATAATGTCTACACTTCGCTTATGATTTGCCACCTCCAGGTCTTTTCGCGGCTGTCCCTTGTCCTCCATAATCCAGACAATTTCTTTCTCACTTTTTTCCAGAACCTTCTTGAGGGCATCCAAACGTTTTTGCATATTTCCCTTGTTCTGGTTTCCTGCAAGAATTCCTATCCTTAGCCTTTGATTCTGCAGGTTGGATTGCAGGACCTCTTTTCCAAGTGCCTCTCCCAAAGCTTCCTCATCCACACCTATGGAGGAAATGGAGACGGTAGGGTCCGTCACCTCCTTCTCGCAGTCTACCAGTTCCAGCTTCGTGCTTTTCCCCAATTCGTTAAGCAAAACTCCGGTTCCCTCCGTAGCACGAAGCTCCGTAATGATTCCGTCCGCTCCGTTTTTGATTTCTCTGGACAGACTCAAATATTCCTGCTGAATGGAAAGGAAACGACCGGTAGTTACAAAGTTATATTCGATATTGTATTTCTTTGATGCGGCATTCAGTCCCTTTCTGAATTTATCCCAGCCGGCAGAACTGCTGCGATCCACCACAATCGAGATTTTATACTTTTGAGGCGCATTTTCTCCCAGCAGTCTTCCCAAAGAAAGGGCAAAAAGCATTATGGCTACAATTCCAACTCCTACAGTAAATATTCGATTCTCTTTCATGAGTTTCTACCTCCCCCATGAAATCCGCTGCTACTGCTATGCATATTTCCATGTTCCATGCTCTTCTGTGTCTCCTCGCTATACTCAATCGGAGGAAGTCGAAGTTGAACCGTAGTTCCCTCATCCGGTGCACTGATAATCTTCAGTCCGTATCGGGATCCGAAACGAAGCTGAATTCTCTTATGTACATTGATTAAGCCGACGCCTGATCCTCTCTTTTTCCGGTCGGAAAAACTGGATGGCTCTACCTCATTATCCAAAAAGGATTCCGCCTTCTCTACAGGCATACCGAAGCCGTTGTCCTCTACGGATAAAAGAATCACCGGCAGGGAATTTTCCTGAATGATTTTTCCCCGAACATCAATTTCTCCGTCTCCATCCATTCCCTCCATACCATGGTAGATGGCATTTTCCAGTATCGGCTGTAAAATCAGCTTTACGGTAAGGCAATCCAGCACTTCCTCCTGCACGTCAAAATGTACGGCGAATTTATTCTTAAAGCGGATTTTTTGTATATTCATATAATTCTTGGCATGCTGAATCTCCTGTGAAAGAGGAATAATATTTTTCCCTCCGGAGAGCGAGATGCGGAAAAAGCTTGCCAATTGCGTTACCATAAACACGGCGTCTTCCTTCTTTCCGCTTTCAATCATCCATACTACGGATTCCAAGGTATTATAAAGGAAATGCGGGTTAATCTGGGATTGTAACGCATCCATCTCCGTCTGCCGCTTTTCTTCCTGCTGCTGGATTTTTTCCTCCGTCAACTCATCAATTTTTCGGAAGGATTGCACAAGTGTCTGTCCCAAATGAATGATTTCGGTACTGCCATAGTTGGAGATTTCCTCTATAAAGCGCTCTCTGTCTCCCATATTTCCAAATCTTCATTCAGCTTACGAATCGGATAAGAAAGTCGAAGAGAAAGCAACTGATTAAAGAAAAGGGAAATCAGAAGCGTTAAAGATATCAACATAAACACATAGTAAAGCGTTCCGCCCGGAGTGAAAACGGGATTCTTTTCCTCCAGTACGGAAACCATTTTCCAGCCCGTATAGCCTATAGTATCCAAAATAACGGTTTCTTTTCTTCCGTCTTTCTTTATATAGTGGAGTCCGTCTTCCCATTCCGCTACATCTTCCGTATTTTCCTGAAAAGACTTTCGAAGGATTTCCCTCATACGAGGATGATATATCAGCTTACCCTTCTTATCACAAAGATAAAAATAACGAGAATCATCATCTCCATTCAGTTTTTCCATCATTCGCTCTATGGTATCGTAATTCATATCTACCAAAAGTACGGCATTGTTACTTACTCCGTCTCTATTCAAGTCCACTACACGGCTCAAAGAAATAACCCAGTGCGTACGAAAGGAAGGATCATCAAAAAGATTCTGCACATGAGGAAGGGAAAAATGCAGATTTTCCACCTGCTGTACGGCTGTAGAAAAAAAATCCTGCTCCACTACCTTTCTATTTTTCTTCTCTGCAGATATCGGAACTGCCGAAATCAGCTTTCCTTGCGAAGAAAAAATGGCAACAGAAACAAGATTATCCTTATGGGCCTCGTATAAGAGGTTCATTTCTTCATTGAGTTCCGACATATTCAGGTCCGGAACCTTAATCACATTATAATACATCGCATCGGAAATCCGGCGCATACTCACCAGATATTCCTCCAGTTGATTTGCACCCTGCTTTAAGAGCTGTTCCGCCTGCGTCTCCCGATCACGCTTTAAACGGGAAGAAAATTGCAGATATAAAACCGAGGACAAAAACAGGATAATGATGACGGAAAGAAGCATAAAGCTTAGAAGAATCATATTGTGGAAAGAGCGAAAGGGCGACTCCATGGAAAGAGGAAAAAAATACCCCTTTTGAAAGAAAATTTCCTTAAGGGAGGCCTTCTTGGAATCTATTCTCTTTTCTCCTTCCTTGGAGATAATTCTTTCCTGATTGTGCATTATTTTGCCTCGTTTTTCATACCGCTGGTCTTGTACTTAGAGGGAGACATCCCAAACTTCTTCTTGAATGCATAGCTGAAATAGTTGGGGTCGGAATATCCCACCGATTCCGCTATGATATAGGTTTTCTCCTCCTCTTCGACCAAAAGACGAAGTGCCTTTTCCATCCTGTAATCCGTCAAATAATTGATAAAGCTCTTTCCCGTCTCTCTCTTAAAAACCGTGGAAAAATAAGCTGCGGAAACATGAAGTGCAAAGGAAAGCGCCTCTACGGAAAGATCCTTATCCATATAATGGCTGTGTACATGCTCCACCGCCTTCTTTACAAACGACTTGGTCTTATCGCTTCGCTTTTCCTGGATTACAACTTGGATTTTCTCACAGATTCGTTTCATCCAATCGGAAAGCTCCGAAAGATTAAACTGCTGTACCTTCTGATATACATCTTCCTCTTTCGGAAAAATAATTCCCGCATCCAGCTGATTGGACAAGAGAAACTTATGAATATTGGTTACCAGATCCATGAGGAAAAACTGGTATTCCTGAAGAGAAGGATTGTCCAGGCTGCTATTTTTGATATAGAGGTCAATATCCTTAAACAGCTCTTCCTTAGAAGCCATGCGGATACTTCTGTAAATATCCAAAAGTCGTTCTTCATCTAAAAGTTCCCTATTTAAAGAACGATTTTCCTTTTCCTCCGGATTGATATCGGAAACGGCAATGGCTTTACCCCTTCCGTATATCACACGATAGGCTATAGCATCTCTTGCTCCCATATAGGATAGAGGCAAATCCATTAAAGATGCGACCGTCTTTCCGATACCTACCGTAATCGTAGCATTGCAGACGTGCTTTGCCATCCGACAAAGTGTTTCCATCTCATCCGTGAGGCGATAACTGTCTTCTTCCTTATCCATCTGGGTAATCACGACTGTATTTCCTAAATAGGTAAAGAAACAGGCCTTCCAATTTTTACTGAGTCTCTCTTCCGCAAGCTTCCGAATAGACATACTGATAAGCACCGGGTTAATGCCCTCCGGTGAAAGACTGATGGAATTATGTAACACTACCACACAGTAAAGCTTTCCGGGCAGGGTAATCTGGTAATCCAACATAGTTCGTTCCATATCTTCCTGTCTTACATTTCCTTCTATCAAAGAAGTATAAAAGCTTTCCTGTAAAATGGGCAAACTTTCCATGTAATAGTTTTTTAAACGATTGATATTTTGCTTTTCGTCAAACTCTTCATCCAAGCGTTCATGCACTTTTTTGAAAATGCGAGAAAGCTCCATGCTGTCCACCGGCTTTAGCATATACTCTTCCGCTTCCAGACGAATCGCTTCCTTAGCATACTCGAATTCATCAAAGCCGGAAAAAATAATAATCTTTACGGAGGGATATAACTCCTTTAGTTTATGAGAAAGAGTAAGTCCGTCCATATACGGCATCTTAATATCCGTGAGTACCACATCAACTTGCTTTTCCTCTGCAATCTCCAAGGCTTCCAAGCCATTCTTAGCATAGCCCAAAAGGGAGTAGCCCATGCCCTCCCAGTCAATCTTTTGTATGATGGCTTCTACAACATCTTCTTCATCATCTACCAAAAGTACGGAATATTCTTTCATTTCCCATCTCCACTATACTTTTCCTCTATACGTTTAAACTGTATGCTGATGAGAATAATACTGAGAAGAATTAAAGAAATACCCAAAAACGGATGAATCAACATCGCTAAGGATGCCAACAAAGAGATGGCTGCAAATGCAAGAACAATGATTCCCGCTTCCCTGCCATATCCCTTCTTATCTTTAATAGGAGGACGCCCCTTTGGACGAATACTGTCCACATCCTCAAAAACCAATAACTTTACCGCATAATATAAGAGCAATACCGTAAACAGTAGGGGAAGTCCCATTTCCTGCAAAATTTTTTCCATCATATCTTCGACACCCCACTCAAACTTCTTCTATAGATAAACCCTCTTAAATTCCTATTAAAAGGAATGCATACACTTGCCCCATTTTACAAAATAGCGTACACCAATGCAAGAGACAGCCGACTGTAATATATAAATAATTCAAGTCATTTTTCTTTCGATTGACAGTTCCCATACTGCCATGTAGTATTTTCTTGTTGTATTATTTTTCTTGTTTTGTAAGGGGTTTTTATGAAAAATTCTCTCTTTGTCCGTAAACTCGTCGGAACTGCCATTCTCACCGCCGTTGTTCTAAGCTTACAACTTGTGTTGGGCAGTGTTAAGTTCGGACCCTTTAATATTACCTTTACCTTGGTACCCATCATTTTGGGCGCAGTGCTCTACGGTCCGGTAAGCGCTGCCTTTTTGGGAGCTGTCTTCGGTCTCACCGTCTGCTTTTCCGTCATTTCCGGAAATGACGCGGGGGGCTTTGTCCTCTTTAGCCAAAGACCGATAATTACCCTTCTCCTTTGCCTTGTGAAAAGCACCGCTGCAGGATATCTTGCAGGGCTTTGTGCCAAACGAAAATCCACTCTATATCTCTCTGCTGCTGTCGCGCCGCTTGTAAATACCGGAATCTTTATTTTGGGTTTGGTCGTATTCTTCCGGGATACCCTTGTCCTTTGGGCAAATGGAGAAGAGGCAGTCATGCGCTTCATCCTCTTTAGTATCCTGGGCATGAATTTCCTTGCAGAACTCCTGCTGAATCTCCTACTTGTTCCCGTTATTCTCCGGATTCTTTCGGGTGTACGATTTACAAAAGACGAAATTGAAAATATATAGGAGGACAGAACATGATTTTGGTCATTGATTGCGGAAATACCCATACGGACTTCGGTTGTATACGAGAAACTGGAGAAATTGCACAGATTTTCTGTATGGAAAGTAATCGAAAGAAAACAAGTCATGAATATGCGGCAGATATCGACGAAATATGCACTCTTTTAGGAATACATGTTACTGACTTCAAGGGTGCAATCATCTCTTCCGTTGTTCCCGAGCTCACCGGTTCCTTTCGAGAGGCGGCAAAAATTCTGCATATTGAAGACTGCCTAATCGTCAATAAAGAAAATGTTTCTTCCCTTTCTTTTTCCTCATCCTCCTCAGAGGAAGTCGGACCGGACCTGATTGTTTCCGCTGTAGGTGCCAAGAAGCTCTATCCGCTTCCGGCAATCATCATTGATATGGGAACTGCGACAACGCTTACCGTAGTGGATAAAGAAGGAGTCTTTACGGGAGGTGTCATTCTCCCCGGTGTAGGAATCTCTATGAATGCTCTGGCAAAAGAGACCTCCCTACTTCCTTCCATTGATGTAGCGCCGGCAAGAAAGCTCATTTCCTTAAATACCGTGGATGCGATGCGTTCAGGCATCATTTACGGCACTGCCGGCTCCTTGGACGGCATCATAGAGCATTTTCTGCAGGAATTAAAGGAAGACGCGAGTCTTATCGCAACCGGCGGACTTTCGCACCTCATCTGTCCCTACTGCAAGCACAAAATCATCGTGGATGAAAATCTCCTCTTAAAGGGCTTATGGGAAATCTGGAAGGATTCCAGAGACTAAAAAAGAGGCGAAGAAACTAAAGTAAACAGTTTTACAAAGTTAAATTAAGTAGTTTCATGGAGCTAAATCAGCAGTTTCATGGAAGCACACAAAGTATTCCAAGAACGAGTAAGATTCCCGGCGCAAAAATATCTCCTTCCGTCCCCTTTAAAAAAAGTCCTATAGGAGAGAACCAAGGAAGGTACTGTAGCCATCCGCTTAGGGCGGAAAAATCCATAAATGCCCCGCCAATCAAGCTGAAAAAGAGTCCGAGGTTTAAGCTGAGACCCGTTTCCGCCCCTTCTCCAAGGAATCTTGTCGATAGAAGACGAGAAAAACCGAAGAGAAAAAGTGTGTAGGAAAAGACGGACAGCATTGCATATAGACTGAAAGAGAGCTTAAGGGCAATATAAAAGCAAAGACTGATAAAGAGGAAGAACAGGAAATATCCCCCAAGATAGCGTAGTTTTCCGCGCCTTATACTGTTTATCCTGCTACTCACCCTCTTCTCTTCACTCTCCCCCTGGACTCCCGCAAGGGAAAAGAGGAAGAAATATAAAAGAAACGCATAGATTGCCTCTCTTTTGGGAGAAAACAGCTCTTCTTTTGAGCGTCCGTTTTCCTGCTCTACGATATAGAGAGGTGTTTTTCTTTTGTAGTTGACTTCATTTTCTTTGAGAATCCGTTCTTCTTCCGGACTAAGCTCTTTTCCTAAAAGAGAGGCGAGGTAAGTCCCGGCAGTTCTTTCTATCTTTTCCCCGGCAACAAGGGCTGCCACAATCTCTCGAACAGCCATTTCCGAAAGAGAAGAGCTGCTGCTCTCATAAAGCAAGAGTCCCTTTCCCTCCCTATCATCACTGTATCCCTCAAGGATACTGAGAACCCCTTCTTTATCCCCATACAAAAGCTTCTCCGCTTTTTCCTCTCCGGAAATCACCGTGATTTGAATACTCTTTTCCTCTTCCAGATCTCGGAGCAGCTCCTTACTCCATTCTCCCTGATCTTGATTCACAAGATAAATTTGTAAGCGTTCTTCCTGCTTATCCTCCGCATATTTTCCAAGAAGGAGGCAAAAGGCAAGAAAAAGCACGAATCCGGCCGTTCTTCCTATCAGAGTAAAGCCTCTCCATAGCGGAAAGGGGAGATATCGCATAATAAGGCTCTCGCTACGACTTTGCAAATATGCACTCCCAGCCAAGGAAGTCTTTTTCTCTTTTTGTCCGAGGGAATTCTTCTTATCGAAGAGTTTTCCGAGTAATAGAAGCATAACTCCGATACATGCCGGAACAGATAGCGGGTACGCAAAAGAAAGCAAAGCCTTTCCTCGATATCCCCTTCTTAGGCCTTCCAAGATTAGTGCCGTAATACTGACAGGAGAAAATTGCGCAATAGAAAATGGAATTTTCCCTGCGCTAAACAGTCTTCCGCTGAACAAGAGGATTAAGAAAATCACGCAAATACTTAAATTTTTTCCGAGTCTCTCATCCCGAATCACTGTGAATATTCCCCAAAAGAAGAAATAAAAGCTAAGTAAGGAAAACAAGTAATAAATCGAAAACCAAAGAAGACTCTCCGAAGAAAGAGAGATCGTCTCATGCAAAAGCAATAAAGAAAGGGCCAAAAAAACCAGAGACAGGAAGAGTAAAACAAGGAATTTAGAGAGATAAAATCCCTTTCCTCTCATCTGACGAAACCGTGCAACAATTCCCTTTTTTTCTTCTTCTGGAACTGCGGAAATCACGGATAAACTCACAAAAGAAAGAAAGAGGAAAAGCAATGCGGAAAAAATGCGCATAAGAAGTGCAAGCTCCAGATTGGCTTTTATCTCCTCATCCTGAAAGATGAGTTGTCTCTTTAAAACGGCTGAAAGAAGCCTTTCCGAGGCCTTCTCATAAAGGACTTCCTCCTGCTTAGCGGAAAGTGTTTCTCCATAAGCCGTATGGAAAACAGCAAGACTCGTCTCCTGCTCCTTTTCCATGATTTGCATGACAGAAGTAAAAACCGATTCCAAAATAGCCGCTTCCGTCGGACGCTTCTCATTGAGAATGAGTTCTACCGGTTCTCCTTGAAATCGATAAGCAGTATAAAAAAAGTCTTTGGGAATCCGTAGAATTCCTACACTTCCCTTCTCCAGTTCTGCAGAAATCTCTTCCCTGCTGATTTTATGAACCTCTGAAAAAAGTTCTACCTCTTCCATTTGACGAATGAGTGTCTTGGACATCAGTGTTTCATCTTCATCAATTATGGAAACGGGAAAGGACAGTATCTGTCCGGAGCCCCCCTGAAAAAAGGCAAGAAACAAAGGAAGCAGAAGTAATGGAAAAAGAAGGGAAAATAGTCCCCCTTTTCTGAAAAATAAGCTGAAGTCCTTTTTTAAGGCTGCAAAAAAGCCATTCATTTACACAATCCTTCCCTCTTCCAAGTACACTATTCGGTCAGCCATTTCTTCCAGCTCTCCTCTTCCATGACTAATCAGCAGCATCGCTGTACCCTGCGCCTTCATTTTTCGAAGTAAAGCAAGAATTTTATCATAAGACTCGTTATCACAGCCTACTGTTGGCTCATCTAAAAGAAGGATATCCGGTCTTCTCATTAAGGCGGATGCCAAGTGTACTCGCCTCTTCATCCCCCCTGAAAGTGCAGAAACACGTTCTCTTTCTTTATCCTCCAAGCCGAGCTCCTTTAAAAGCCAGTGTGCTCTTGTAAAAATCACTTTGGCAGGAAGTCCCAGTATTTTCCCGTAAAAATATAAATTTTCCAAGGCGGAAAGGCTTTCATAAAGAGACAAATCCTGCGGAAGATAGGACAGATTTTTCTTGATCTCCTTCGGAATCAAAACCTCTCCCTTATCATAGGGCAATATCCCTGCAATAGCCTTTAAAAGCGTACTTTTCCCTGCACCGTTCTCTCCTCGTATCCCCAGTATTTCTCCCTTATGCAAAGAAAGGGAGAGCCCTTTCAATACTGCTCTCCCTCCTCTTTTGTAGTGAAATCCCAGGTCATTAACCGTGCAAATCCACTCTTCCATCTATTCTGTTACCCCCAAAAGATTCATATAGATGCGTTGGAAACCTTGTGCAAATTTCTCTCCAAGCTCATAGAAATCATCTTCAGAGTAATTGCTGACATCCACTACCTCACCCTTAGGCAGGGTAATATCCGCTTTATCGGAGGTATTCAGGTTCAGCTTAACTCCACTAAGTCCCATGGAATACGCTTCCAGTCCGCTAAGAACAAGCTCATGGTCACTACTGTTCTTTTCACCGTCTTTTACCGTCAGAATTGCCTGTCCGCCCATTCCTGTCGGATCTTTTACAGTATAGGTTCCGTAAGGCATCAGGATAGACTTCTTTCCTGTTTCAATAGCATACTCTAAACCGGTAATATTGAAGATTCCATTTCCTCCGGAAATACTTCCATTTAAAGTTTTACCCTTTAAAGCATACTCGTTCTTCAGATAGAAAGTTTCTCCCTCTCCACCCTTTAAATTCAGCTGCTCGATAGTCTTATCTCCGTCTTTTGCTATTTCTAAGCTGCAAACATATTGATTGCTGCTAATCTTGATTTGACGGAGCTTCTTTCCCTCTACAGCAATGATCCAAGTAAAGTTCGCGTCTTCAATTTCCTGTCCACTATCTTCCGCAGCCTCTCTGATTTTCTGTGCAAACTCTTGCAACTGCTCTTTTGCAGGAAGTGAGCTTCCCAGTCCCATTGCATCATTTATCTGACTTCCATAGTTTCCCTGTTCAAGCAGCTCTTCCAAGTCTTTGTCTTTCTCCACCGTGTCTGCAAGCTTCTCCAGAAAAGCCTTTACCTCTTCTGCCTTCGGAGTAAAGGTATAAACTTCTCCCTTGAATTTCTGTCCGAGTCCGTCCAAGCTTACTTCCTGCTTTTCCACCTTAAGATTGTCCTTTGTGATGAGTGTAGCATAGAGCGCACCATACTTTTTAAGGAGCTTTTCTAAAGTCTTTTGATTCTCTTTCGTCTTCTTTAAGTCAGGAGCTTCTTCTACTTCTTCCCCTGTCAGATTTTTAATAACAGTCTTATAGTCTCCCTTATAAAAATGCTCGTCAATCGCAGGAAGGGCAAAGCCGACTACTCCATCCATATATTCTGCATAGGCATCCAGGATGTCACTTCCCATAAGCTGCATCCCCATGCTCATCTGCATACTTCCCTTATCCGGATCTGTCTTTGCTTTCAAGGTCAAAGAAGAATCCTCAAGATATTTATTGATTTCCTCTCTTCCGTCGACTTCTCCGGTCAAAACCATGGTCATTTCTTTGGTTTCCTGATTGATAAAGCCCAGTTCTTCCATGGACTTAATCTTTCCGTTAAAGTATTCGGACTGGTATTTTAAAAATCGATCTTCCGCACTGGAACCCAAACCGCTGAAAAGCAGGTTCTTTCCAAAGGCAAAGATACCGACAAGCAGAAGAACAACCGCTGCCACGATTCCGATAAAAACCTTGGGAACACCGCCTTTTCCCGTCTTCTCTTCAACTGTATATCTTGCAAAATCAGCCGTGTTTTTTACCGGCTCCTCAGCCCTTTGCTCTTTAGCCACTTCAGTAACTTCAACAGTTTTGGCAGCTTCAACAGTTTTGGCAGCTTCAACAGTTTTGGCAGCTTCTGCAGTTTTGGCAGCTTCTGCAGTTTTGGCAGCTTCTGCAGTTTTGGCAGTTTCTGCAGTTTTGGCAGTTTCTGCAGTTTTAGCAGTTTCTGCAGTTTCGGTAGCTTCGGTAGCTTCAGCAGCCACAGGAGCTTCAGGAGCCGCAGGTTCTTCAGGAGCAGTAGCAATGTTTAAGGCTTTATCCAGCTTTTCCCCGCAATTCGTACAGAACAAATCCTGTTCCTGTGCTTCCTGACCGCAATTAGGACATATTTTCATGATTTCCCCCCCTATATTGTCGATAATTTGTTTTTTCTTAGCTATATTAACATAGCATAATCCGTATTTCTTTTCAATTTTATGAATAATTTAATGATGAAACAGCAAAGAAAAATAGAAGATTAGTCTTTCCGCGTCTTCTACTAAAACTCAGGCCTTTTATAGTAGAGGTGCAATAAAGCGTAAAAATCCCTGCATAACTCTCTTTAAAATACTTCTTTTCCTGCCCCAATCCGCTGCAATTTCCGTTGAAGTTCGAAAAACCTCATAAAAATCATCCGCGATATCAGTGATACAGGGACTTTCATAAATCAATACTCCATTTTCAAAATGATGGTACAAAGAGCGATAATCAAAGTTAATGGTTCCCACTGCTGCCAATCGATGATCGACAAGAACCTGCTTCGAGTGAATAAATCCCGGGGTATATTCATAGATACGAACTCCCGCCCGAAGAAGCTGGGCATAGTAAGAACGGCTCACGGCAAAAATCATTTTCTTATCCGGGATTCCCGGTAAGACAATCCGTACATCCACTCCGCATTTTGCCGCATTACAAAGTGCCCTGCTCATTTCATCCGTAATAATCAAGTAAGGTGTCGTAATGAAGATAGACTCTTTAGCAGAGTGAATCATATTTAAATAGACATCTTCTCCAAGAGGAAGGTCGTCTATCGGTGTATCTCCATACGGCGCACAATAGCCTTCTTCACTGAACTTCTCCCAATATCTTGGAAGGTAGTTATAGAGCCCCCTTACCGGACTGTCATCCATAGCGTGCCACATTTCCAAAAAAAGCAGCGTCAATGTTCCCACACCTTCTCCGCGAAGTCGGATTCCCGTATCCTTCCAATATCCATAAGGAGAACGGATATTGAAGTATTCATCTGCAAGATTATAGCCTCCCGTAAAACCAATCTGTCCATCCACTACCGTAATTTTTTTCGATGGTCTCGATTATTCATAAACAGATTGACAACAGGAACAATAGGATTGAAAATCCTGCAACGGATTCCCCCTTCTTCTAATTCTCTTAAAAAGCGAGGATTGATGAACCCTATTGAGCCCACATCATCATAAAAAAGCCTGATTTCCACGCCTTCCTTTGCCTTTTCCAAAAGAATCGACTTTATCTCTCTAAAGGACTCCCTATCCTCTATGGCATGGTATTCCATGAAAATGAATTTTCGGGCTCCGCGAAGTGCTTCCATCTGTGCTTCAAATCCAAGACTTGCTTCCTTATAGAAAACCACTTCCGTATTTCTATACACAGGAAATCCCGCCAGATTCTCCAGCATGGAAAACTGATTGCCGATACGGGGATTCTCCTTTTTTAAATGCTTCAAAACCGTATGGCTGTCATCCAGGTAAGGAAAAAGCATACTGTCGGCTACTTCAAAGCGTTTCTTCATCGTGCGGGAAAAATTGGAGCCGTAGACCAAAGCATAAAGAATCCAACCCAGAATCGGCATCGCCATAATGAATACTACCCAAGTCAGTTTAATGGAGGCATTTGTGTGTTTTCCGATGATATAAAATATAGCCAGTACAGATAAAATCCGAAGGCCTGTCGCAATAAAAATATAATTCTCCGTCAGCCGAACAATCACAAGGTAAAACCAAAAAATCTGTAATAAGACAGCAAATACCACAAACAGTAATCTTCCCACACTGTTTTTCTGGTCTTCTCTATGAACTGCCTTGGTTTTTTTTGGCATATATACACCCTCCTATAATCAATCGACTCTTACCCTATACTATAGCAATATAAAATTAAGCCTATGAGAGATATTAAGCTCTTTAAAACAGCCGGATGTATGCCGGAAGTCCGTCTATATACTCTGCACTGCACTCTCCCCGGATTAAAGGGCGAAGGTAATCCAAGCACTCTCCCTCCAAGCTATGTCCATTTTCGGAAATCCACTCTTTAGGCAGTTTTTTCTCCTTGTTGGCAACGAACGACAAAGGTACGGAAAGAAAGTTCACCTTATATTCCCCTCTCATTCCATTTACCCGCTCCAAACTCACCATTTTTCCGCTTTCTCCGGAAAGAGCAAGCTCAACCGCCTTCTTTCCTAAAGAAAAGGCCTCCAATACGTCCGTCTTGGAAAGGCAGTGGCTTGCACAGCGTTGCAGTAAATTAAACTCAATTGCACGGGTTTTAATGTTCTTTTCTTTTATAACAGTGTATTTTCCTTCTTCCGAATCGGCTGCCTCCTGCAAAAAGCCTTCCAATACTGCTCCGGTACCTCCGGCTATAGTATGACCGAAGGCGTCCTTTTCCCCTTCTTCTTTCTCATAAGAATAAAGAAAACGACCTTCTTCGTCCTTTACCCCTTCGGAAACCGCCACCATGATTTGGGGATGTTTCTCCAGCATTTCATTTACATCTTGCAAGAACTTCTCTTTTGAAAATGTATTTTCCTCCACATAAATCAAGTAAGGAATACTGCCTCGTTCTTCGGAAAGAGCAGCTGCCGCTGTAAGCCAACCTGCATTTCTTCCCATCATTTCTACAATCATGACATAATTCTTATCGTAAGCCATACATTCCTGTTCCAGTTCCAAAAGACAGGAGCTGATATATTTTACCGAAGACGCATAGCCCGGGCAGTGATCTATACCGTATAAATCATTGTCAATGGTCTTCGGGACCCCGATAACGCGGATATCTTCTCCCTTATTTTGAAAATAAAGAGAAAGCTTCCAAGCCGTATCCATGGAATCATTTCCGCCGATATACAGAAAATATCCGATATTCCATTTTTTAAAAACATGAAGAATCATATCGAAATCTCTTGGATCTTCTTCCGGGTTATGTAATTTTCTCCTGCAAGACCCGAGAGCCGAGGCAGGGGTTGTGGCAAGTCGAGAAAAAAATGCAAGAGATTGCATAAGGTCCGGGCTTATCTCAGTTTCTCTTTCTTCTTGGCAGATTTCCCTCGCAAGCGGAGATAAGTTGGCTATATCCATGCTTTCCACCGGGAAGATACTTCTCTTTTGCTCTAAAATAGTATCCCTAAGATTTATGAAATCCTCTCGAAATACACCTTCTACTCCATATTTTGCGCCATATACTTTTCCAATTTCCTCCCGTTCCAAAGCTTCCTTAATCACTCCGGAAAGACTTGCATTAATTACCGCTGTCGGCCCCCCCGACTGTGCCACCAATAAATTCTTTTTCATGTTTTCACTTTCTATCCGCTTTTTTCTTCAGAACTACACGCCTACCACAGCTCTTACTTACTCTTTTAAATACTGCTCCAAATACCCAACGGGAAAGGGAGGCGATGCCAAAGGCTTCACCGCAAGGCTGGTAAGAAGAATCGGATTGTCATCTGCCAAGGCCCGATTCAGATTTAACTTCCCGCAAAGCTTACATTGATGAAGTATACTCCAGTCTCCATCCTCTCTGGAGACAACGGCAATGGGTTCCATTTTTCCGTAACAGGCAGCTTTCCGATCTCCCGCCGTCTCATCTACATGAAGGCTGTAAAGGCAGTAGGGACAGTGGTTTCTATGATTTGAACCTGCGCCTTCCGGATGAATCTCCTTTCCGCAATGCGCACATACAAAACTTTCCAAACAAGCCTCTGTACGGTAGTCCGCTTGATTCATCTCACTTCTACTGCGATTCGCATTTTCTCTATTCGTATCTTCTCTATGTGCATCTTCCTTTTTTCGCTGTTCTTGTTTCTTCCCTGCTTGCCACGTCTTTTCCGATGTAAGTTGTTCAAGCTTTTCGACTTGCAATACAGGCCTTTTTGCCTTCTTTTTTACCGACATATCTCCGTTTTTCATCTTCAGTTCTTCCCTTTTTATCCGTCAGTGCTCAAATAAAAATATTTGACTTTGTATTATATCATATATTTTTTGCAAATAGCAGAGAGCCTATAGCCCTAAAAATTTCTCCGCAATTGCCACAAAACTTGCACTTCCTTTCCAAAGAACATCCTCATCCACATCAAATTTTGCATGATGATGCGGTTTGTCCGTTCCCTTTTCCGGATTCGCGGAGCTTAAGAAAAGAAAAGCGCCCGGGAACTTCTCGTAAATAGAGAGAGAAATCCTCTCCTATCATACTGGGACTATCTCTATACAACACTATTTCTTCTTTAAAAATATCTTGTATCGCATCTTTGGCAAACTCGGTCATTTCTTTGTCGTTAATAAGGGGCGGAGCTCCCCAGTCCATGGTATAGTCCACAGTTCCCCCAAAGGCTTCTGCGGTACATTTTGCCACTTCCCCGATACGCTTAGCAAGCTTCTGTCTTATTTCTTCTTTAAAGGCACGGGTTGTCCCCTCTATATGAACCGTGGAGGGAATGGCATTGTATAATTCCCCTCCTCTTATCAGTCCCATGGTAAGAACAGCCGCATCTGTTCCGGCAATTTCTCTTGCATTGATAGTCTGCAATGCAAGAATGATATGGGCTGCTATATTAATCGGATCTACTCCCTTTTCAGGCGTAGAAGCATGGCAGCCATTTCCCTTTACTTCTAAAATAAAACGATCATAGGAAGCCATTACTGCTCCGGGAATACAGGCTATCGTTCCACTTGGAATACTTTTATCTAAAATACTTCCGATATGCATCCCGAAAATGGCATCTACCCCCTTTAATGCCCCTTCCTCTATCAGAATAGCCGCCCCCTTCGCAAGCTCTTCCGCCGTTTGAAAAAGAAAACGAATTTCTCCGGAGAGCTCCTCTTTATGAGGGTAAAGTATCTGCAAGGCAGCTAAAAGCATGGCTGTATGGGCGTCATGTCCGCAGGCATGCATACAAGAATTATGCAGCGAAGCAAAAGAAAGACCGGTTTCTTCTTGGATAGGAAGAGCATCCATATCCGCTCGAAAAGCAAGCGTTTTTCCCGGACGGGCACATTTCATCGTTGCTACAATACTGCTGTCCTTTTCCGAAAGTATGTATGGGACTCCTATTTCTTCCAATTTTCGGATTACATAAGCGCGTGTCTTCGGTAGATGGAATCCCAATTCCGGAATCTGATGCAGCTCCCTTCGCATTTCCACAATATCGGATTCTATCTCTTTACACTTTTCCCATAGCATATTTTTCTCCTTTACAAACGAAATCAAGCTAGAGCTTTTCTCATTCATTCTCTTTTCCTATTCTAGCAAAATAAAGTCCTATTTTGCCAGTCTTAAACGGATAATTATGAGGTAAAGGGTGAAGCTTGAAAAGAAATAAACAGAGAACAGGAGACGGAATATAAAATAAAATAATTTCATTGTATAATGCGTACACTTTGCACTAATTAAAATTATAATTTGTGTCGAGAATAACTCGTATCAGATACATTGTTATCTTTTATTCATTATTCCATTTTTAGAAGACGAAAGGAAAATAAGGGAAACGAAATGCCTCACACTTCAAACGCGATGATCTTTAAGAATAAAAACTGAGGTTTCCAATGCATATTGAATTCAAATCCACAAAAATCAAAATCAAAAAATATTTCTTATCAACAATGATGGATAAGTACGAAAAGGAGGAACTCATATGAAGGCGCTAATTTATGGAGCGGGTCTTTCAGGAAGGCAGGTTTACAAGAACATAAAAGATGAGATTCAGGTAATCGGGTTTTTGGATGGAGATCCGGACAAAAAGGGACATGTAATCGCCGACGGTCTACCCTGCTATGGAGGAGCGGAAAGTCTTTCAGACATGGAATTTGATCGAATTTATATTGCTTCTCGATTTTGGAAAGATATCAAAAAAATTCTGACAGATAATGGCGTTTCAGAAGATCGCATCCGAGTGGATATCCCGCTGGACACAGTTTCCGATGTTCGAAATACCTGGCTGTATTCTTATGCGAAAGCATATAAGAACACGAAGCTTTCCGTAGCGGAAGGGGGTGTATTCAGGGGGGATTTCGCCAAATACATCAATAAGGTTTTTCCGGATTCCAAGCTATATTTATTTGATACCTTCGAAGGCTTTGACCATAGGGATGTTGAATATGAATCCAATAATTATAAATTCGGTTTAAATGATAATGAATTCTCGGATACATCATTGGATGTGGTTATGGAAAAAATGGAGCATCCAAAGAATATCATTATAAAAAAAGGATTCTTTCCGGAGACTGCAGCAGATGTTGATGACCGATTTTGTTTCGTACACTTGGACTTCGATTTGTATGTTCCGATACTGGAGGGACTACGGTTCTTTTATCCCAAAATGGTCGAGGGAAGTGTAATCCTGATTCATGACTATTACAATATCGGCTTACCGGGAGTAAAGGACGCTATAGAGGATTACGAAAAAGAAATAGGCAGAACCCTGTATAAAATGCCAATCGGAGAAGATCAAAGCATTGCCATTATAAAGGATAGTCGTTCTTAAAGAATAAGATTGAATAATGCTTCTATTCGCTTGACAAGAATTCCTTTACTGCATATTGTCATCCATATATTAGAAAAGTCGTGTGCATGGTAAAACAGTAAAACGGATGCTCCATCGCAAGACGTATGAAGGAAAAAATATGGATTATACAGCTAAAAATTATATTATTTCGGAAAACAAGGACTTCGCTCTAGTGAATAAACCGGTAGGCATGGATTCAGAACATGCAATGGGAGACGGATTCTTTCCCATTCATCGCCTTGACAAGGTCGCAAGCGGACTTCTTCTTTATGCAAAAAATCCGATTAGTGCAAAAAAGCTTTCCGAAGCACTTCAAGAGGGCAAGATTAAAAAGAAATATCATATTATTGTCGAAAGCACTTGCAATACCTCCAAAGAAGAGGATGAAACTCTGTCCGTCAGAACAAACAACACAATGGATAGAGGCTCTTCCAAAGCTAAGCGGCTTCCGAAAAGAGGCCGTTTCACCGATTATCTTTATAAAGATGCAAAAAGCAGAAGATGTTTCCTGTCAAAAAACTCCGCAGGGGGGTAAAAGAGGCTGTCCTCCATTATCAAGTACTACAAGAGAAGGACGGTCTTGCTCTTGTGGATGTCGAGCTCGAAACCGGACGTTTTCATCAAATTCGAGCACAGTTCTCAGCCCACGGCTTTCCCCTCTTCGGAGACGGAAAATACGGTTCCCGTCAAAAGGGAAATGTAGCTCTACATTGCTATACCCTCTCCTTTCCTAACCCGGAAGGTGGAGAAGAATTGCATTTTCAAGTGGAAGACAGGGATGAAGAGCCTTGGAGAAATTTTTATGAGAAGCCTTAAAATAACTTGTTTTTCTCTATCAAAAATGCTAGGATAAACCAGCAATAAAGATTTTAAAAGCACCCGAAAAGCGGGTGTTTTTTTACGATTGGGAGGGCTTTCATGTTCGTTGCAAAAAACTGGAAAGACTATGAGGTCATTGACTGCTCGAAGGGCGAAAAACTCGAGAGGTGGGGAAAGTATATCCTTTGCCGTCCGGATCCTCAGGTCATTTGGCAGAGCGAAAAGAAAAATCCCTTCTGGAAGAAGCTGAACGGCCATTATCACCGCTCCAAGGCAGGCGGTGGAGACTGGGAGTTTTTCTCCCTTCCGAAGCAGTGGCAGATTTCCTATCCCTTAGGGGAAAACGGAGAAGACAGTCTGAACTTTCATCTAAAGCCCTTTGCCTTTAAGCACACCGGTATATTCCCGGAGCAGGCTGTAAACTGGGAATGGTTTTACCATCTGATTAAGAAAGAAAAGGAAAGAAGAGAAAAGAGCGGAGACAAAACACCGATTAAAGTTTTAAATCTCTTTGCCTATACCGGAGGGGCAACCCTTGCCGCAGCAAAAGCCGGCGCAGAGCTTACCCATGTGGACGCATCGAAGGGCATGGTTTCTTGGGCAAAAGAAAATGCGGAAGGCTCCGGACTTGCCGACTCTCCCATTCGTTATCTTGTGGACGACTGTGTGAAGTTTGTCGAAAGAGAAATCCGAAGAGGCAATCTTTATGACGGCATCATCATGGATCCCCCTTCTTATGGCAGGGGACCGAAGGGGGAAATCTGGAAAATTGAAGACAGCATCTATCCCTTCCTAAAGCTTAGTGAGAAAATTCTGAAAAAGGATGCTCTCTTCTTCCTTTTAAACTCCTACACAACCGGCCTGCAGGCAGGAGTTATGCAGTATATGCTGGAAGAGCTCATCGGAAAGGGCAGAAACGGAAAGGTTTCTTCCGATGAAATCGGGCTCCCCGTATCGGAAAACGGTCTGGTGCTTCCCTGCGGTTGTGCGGCCAGGTGGGAAAAAGCCGAATCGTAAGGCATTTGGCACTCTTTGTCAGAAAAACTTTATTGTATTTCTTTATAAGAGAGGATAGTATTACTGATAAGAGTTTAAAGGGAGAGGTGGCTTTTCTTTTAAAGCCATTTTCTTATGTATAAAAGCAATTTTTTAAAAAGAGAGAAACTCTTTCCCTCTTTTATCAAGATAAAACACCAGTAAAGCTTATGGAGGAAGAAATGTATAGGGGATTCAAAGTTTTTTTATTAAGCCTAAGCGCCACAGCCTTATTTTCCGGCGCAGCATTTGCTGCGGGCTGGAGTACAAATGAGCAGGGTCAACAGGTTTATCAAAATGATAATGGTTCAGTGGCTACCAATACCTGGATTAAGATTACGCAAAACGGAAAGACCGAATGGTACTACGCTACCGCAAATGGAAGCTTAAGACAGGACGGCTGGCAAAAAATCGGAGACAGCTACTATTATTTTGACGGAAACGGGTTGATGCAAACCGGCTGGGTACAGGAGGATCGCTACTACTGTGATCCCTCCTCCGGAAAGATGTTCAGCGGATGGAAGCTCCTTCCCCTCCCCGAGGGAGTAACTGCCGAGGAAGGCAGGAAGAGTTCCAACAACAATTACTGGTTCTATTTCAACCAAAGTACCGGAGAAAAATTATATGCCAAGGACGGTCGTGTTACCGTAAAAACCATTGATGATGCATCCTATGGTTTTGATGAAAACGGAATCATGGTAACCGGATGGGCAAAAACAGCAGATGGAAGTCCGGAAATTTCCGGCTACAGCTATTTCGCCGAAAAAACCGAAGGAAAGTTCAAGATGGGACAGCGTCTTTCCGGAACGTGGTACGCAACAGTCGGTCCGGAAGGGGACGGCAATCTTGCAACAGGCAACGTGGAATGGTTCTATCTAAAAAACAACGGCCATCCTGCTGCAGGAAACAATGGAGTCTATGAAGTGCAGCGTGTCGGAGACAAGCGGTATCTCTTCAATGAAAAGGGTAACCCGGTATATGGCATTCAAAAAGGCAAAACTGCAGCAAATGCTCCGGAAGCATATTATTACTGCGGAAAAAATAAGGCCGACAGCTCCGTAAAGACAGGAAAGATGAATTTAGTCGATGGAGACGGAGAAAACATCACTTGTTTTTTTGATAATAGTGGAAAGGGTGCAACCGGCATCAAGCAGGACTATGTCTACTTTAACGGTCGCCTGCAAAAGGCGGATAAGGGCTCTCACTATCAGAAGATTACTCTTCCCGGACAGAACAGAAGCTATGTAATCAATGAGGCCGGTAGGGTAATGAAGTCCAAGACGAAGTATAGAGATGCAGACGGAAATAAATGGTCTGTCAATGCAAGCGGAGTGATTACACTGGATGAAGGATTAGACACAGTAGAGCTTCTCTCCCCCACCGTGACGGATATTGATTAAAAAATCCGACTTAGATTAATACCTAATAAATACAATGTACTTTATACGCGGTACTCATTGTGGAAAAACAGGGGCTGTAAAAAATCAAAATGATAAATAAATTTTCAGCAATATAGATCTGAATGCGGGGTAGTCTGAGCCCGTCGGTACTTGCGAAAAACAAGAGAAACGCAGTTTTTCGCTTAGTATCCGTTACGAGGCGAAGCTAGCGAGAGCGTGCCCCAAGTTCAGACCTATATTGCTTAGAAAATTATTTTGATTTTTTATAGCCCCTGTTTACATACAATTTATTCTTCAAGCCAAAATTGTGACAACTCTTTCCTGTTTATCCCGCTTTCTTTTTTTGAGTATCCCAGGAACCGTCTTCTTTCAAAGTATAACCGTCTACTACCGTATTGAAGAGCATTTTACCGTTATTAATCCCCGCTTCTGTACTGAAGTAATACCATTTTCCATTGATTAGTCTCCAGCCGGTCAGCATCTTACCGTTGTTGGCACCCTCTTCCTTGCTAAGATAGTACCAAGTTCCGTTCAACAATTTCCATCCGGTACTCATCTTTCCGCTGTTTTCATTCTCACCGCCTTCCAGATAGTACCAAGTATTATTTCGGAAAATCCAGCCTGTAGACATATAGCCCTCTTTATTAAAGAAATACCAGCTCTTATTAATCAGTTTCCACTCGTTCTTTGGATAAGAGCCATCTTCGTTCTGTATCCACCAACCTTTGGAATCCTTTTTCCAATTTATCTTTTGCGAAGAATTTCCTCCTGCCACAGAAACTTTTTCTCCACCACCGAAACCTCCGGCGGAACCGCCATAACTTCTGCCACGGCTTCTTCCGGTCCATACAGTGCTTTCTTCTGCAGAATCATCCAATTCAAAGTGGGTATATTGAGGATTGGCGTGACGATTGCTTAATTTCACTGCTGAGTGATTTACGATTGTATTGAATCCGTTCAGTCCAATCTCATCCTTATAGAAGGCAGCCGTTCCTATATGCTTACTGTAGACGGAATGATGACATTTCGAACATTGTAACCTCGGAAAGCCTCTTCCTCAATCACTTCCAACCCTTCCGGAAGATTGAGTTCTCCCTCATGCTTTATACCGAAAAATGCAGATCTTCCTATTTTCTTCAGATTTGGCGTAAATTGCAGTTCCCCTCGGATATCCAGTCCTAAAAATGCAGCTGTACCGATTTCCGATACCGACTCAGGAATCTTTACGTTTCCCTCTATAGCAGTAACTTCACTTTCAATATCCTCCAAGCTGCTAAAAGCATCAGATCCAATCTTCGTAATGCCATTTTGTAATTCCAGCTGTATAGTTTTATTCTCCATTCTCATTGCATACAATAATTTATTCCATGCTCTTGGACCATTTTCCAAGGTGCAATCCCGAATTGCTCCATTTCCACCTACACTCAGCTTGTACTTCGCAAGTTGTGGAGTGGATGTACCAAGCTTTTCTACCGTCCATGTCAAGTCGCCATCCTGCATAGGCAGTTTTGTTCCTGCTCCTACTGTAATCTTCGTCTTAAAGATATCAACATCCTGAGGAACTCCACCATCCTCGCCTTGTCGCAAGAGGATATAGCAATAATAACTATGCCCTTCTTGCCAGTTTTCCTCAGAAACATCTGCGTAATAATAAGCTTTCCAATTATGATTTCCCTTGTACTTTCTCCATCCGTTAACCTTCAAACCCGGCTTAAACTCGTACTGACTTACCATAAAATCGGACCGACTTACCTGCTTATTTGGATCCTCTGTTTTAAATAAATAATAATCTGAGAGCCTAGTATCAGAATTTCCGTACATCTTCAGTTCTAAAAAGCTCTTATGGAGACTCGGAACCTGATAGAGACGGAAACTCTCTATCGTTATATCGAGATATTTTTCTTCGGTCTTTTTCTTTGCATTTTGCTTTACCGTTGTAAAATCATCATTATAATGGAGTTTCATTCCCTGCTCTAGCAAATAAACGGAAGACTGATTAATAATCGTATTGTGTCTTGCATCAGAACCTTCTTTATAAAATGCCTTTCTCCCAATTGTCTCCACGGAAGCAGGAATAGTCAAATCGCCTAAATTATTACAATAAGCAAATGTATACTCCGGAATTTCCCGTAAAGTAGAAGGCAGTATTACGGATTCCAGATTTTTCATACCCATAAAAGCTGAATCTGAAATTCCCAAGTTTTCTATTCCTTCCTCTATAACAAGCCTTTTAATCCTGTTTTTATATGGAAGCCAAGGTGCATTTTCTCTATAATCTCCTTCTCCATATCCACTTATGAACAGCGTCATATTATTTCCTTCACCGGAAATACGATACTTCATGTTTTTACCAAGGCGCCCTTCCTGAACCGGCTTGTGAACGATAATTTCGTATTTTCTTTCTTTAATAACATCAGAACCATTTTCCCAAACTTTATTCTTAACTGTGATTGTGGTCTTCCCTTCTTTTAATGCCTTTACATGAAGATTACCATATGTAGGCTCTATAATGAGCTCAACAATTCCTATAGGATCCGAGCTTGCTTCCAAACCCATATAAAACGATCGCCTTTATGTACAAAATCGTTTAAATCCCCTTCTTCTCCTTCTTCCAGTCCAAGAGATCCGGTTTCCATCTGTCCAATATTTCTGTCAATCAAGCTGACTACGAATAAGGAAAAGTGCTCTGCTTTAAGCTCTACCGACTTTTCCTCTTCCTTAACTTCTACTTCACCTAATTTCTCCGGCTCCGCATCCGGCTCATCTAAGTGGAATACGGCGAGTTCCTTGCCTTTTGCAAGAATATTCAATCTTTCGAAGCTGACCTTGACATCCCCTTTTTCATTATCGGGTTGTAGTTCTTCTCCCTCTGCGTCCAGAACCGAAATATCAAAAATAAAGCTTTCCAGAAGCTCTGCATCTTCTTCCTTCAGTTTTTCCTCAACCTTTTCCTCAACCTTTTTCTTATCCACCTTTTGACTGAGTTTTTTTACTTTCAATTTGGACTTTTTCGGGAATACCCCTGCATCTGCTTTTACACTGACAAGAATTCCGTCTACCGTCTTCTTTCCATAAAAAGGAACATCTTGTTCTTCCTCTTCGGATGCAACAATCGTATTCTCTTCCTCTCTGCTTTTTCCCATTGCTCTTGTAAGATTTCCAGTCGAAAATACGGATAGCAACATAAGCGTGGACAGGGCAAGAGCACATGTCTTCCTAAACATTCTTTTCTCCTTTCAGATTCTTTTCAACTACACTTTTCACAGACCCCGGATTGTACTCCGGCATACTTATTTCATCGGCATGATTTTTAGTTTTTTTAATATGTGATTTTTATCGTATGTATTTAGAACAATTTCATGATTTGAGGATAAAAACGGGTCAGTCTTAAGAAGAATATTGACGAAAAAGGGCTTTCGCTATACTATAAATGGGTCGCTAGGGGCGCTGTATGCTGAGAGGTGAAAACCGACCCTTTAACCTGACCCGGATAATGCCGGCGTAGGGAAGCTATACGATTTGCCCCTCCATGCCGTTTTGGCGTACAGGAGGTTTTTTTATGAGAAAAAATACAGAAAAATTAGCATTTTCAGGCGTATGTATCGCTCTGTCTATGGTACTGGGAATGGTAAAATTGTTTTCCTTACCTATGGGAGGCTCCGTGACTGCCTGTTCCATGCTCTTTGCCACTCTGCCGGGCTTCTTCTTCGGAACCGGCTATGGCTTACTTTCAGGCTTTGCTTACGGCCTAATCAGCTTCTTTTTAAAGCCGGAATTCTATAGTCCCGCACAATTTGTTGTCGATTATATTTTCGCCTTTTCTGCACTGGGCATCTCCGGGTTTTTCAGCAACAAGAAGAACGGCTTATACATCGGCTATCTTGCCGCCTGCCTTGGCCGTTTTATCTTTGCCTTCTTATCCGGTCTGCTTTTCTTCGCATCTTACGCTCCGGAAGGCATGAGTCCTGTGTGGTATTCCTTTGCCTATAATATCAGCTACATCGGCATCGAAGCAGCAGTCACCATTGCCGTACTGTTCTTACCGGTAGTATATCGAACCATCTATCGCTTAAAAGGAAAGTTTAGACAAAATGAAGAAGTAAATCTGATTCACTCATAAAATGATGTGTAGAAACCATGTCCATTCGGAATCAGAGCGAACATTTTTCAAATGTCAGCCCTGATTTCGGCTAAGGTCCATTAATGATAAATGGAGGAAGGGGAGTTATCCTCTTCCTCCATTTATTGTTTTCCATAAGTTCGGGAATATTCTCTTTATCAGCATCCCCGTAAAATAGGCCAAAGCAAGACAATAGATAGGACTCAAGAGATACAAGAAAGCTTTCAGTCCGTTGGATACTCCATCATAAAATGATAGAGGAAGCACGTTCTGTAGAAGCCTCTGCAAAGTATTCTGCAACATGAACCAGAGACGAAGAAAAAGATAATGTACTGCATAGATATAGAAATTCATTTCTTGTAAAGCTTCAAACAAGTAAGCCAAGCCCCTATTTCCTTACACAATAAGGCCGGTCTGTCTCCTTTTAGCCAAAAAACACAAAAGAAGAACATGGCCATACTAAGTCGATAAAGAACCGTTAAGGATAAAAGAAAAGCTATATTTTCTCCAAAAAGAACATAGCCGTAGCAAAACAAAGAAAAGCAGAAAAGCAGGCAAGGTAGTATGAAGCGCTTTAGATATGTATTTCTTGTTCTTCTCTCTCGGAGAAATATATTGCTTTCACCTTCTTCATTGAGAAAAATGGAAAATGCCGCTCCAAAACTGTAGTAAACCCCCGCATCTTCATTTAAATAAGGAATATCCAATCGAAAATACACTAAGATTAAAAACAGAAAGGGAAAAATAAAGGCTATTCTTCCCTGCTTTTTTCTCCCCCTTCCCAAAAGTGTTGAAACTGCAATGAAAGGGAAGCAGAAAGTCAAAAGAAGAAGCTGATAAAAATACCAAAAGACCGGATTAAAGCGATAAAAAAGAATGCCTTGAAAAAGATTCTCCGGATTGCATTCCGCCTTTTGAAAAAACATATACAGTAGGGTCATTCCCGTATTCCATAGGAGGTAGGGAATTAGATAACTCTTCATTCTCTCTTTGAGTTTCCTTCCCCAGTCTTTCATACTGTTTAAATTCCGATAAAACAAAAAGCCACTCAGGAAGAAGAATCCCGGAACCGCCACCTGTCCTAAAAATTCAGAAAAGAAAAACTCCAGTTTCAATAAATTGGAGCTATCAAAAAAGGCCGTCTTTCGGACAGCCTGTAATTCAGGCACAGTAAAATGAGTACTGTGCACAAATATAACTAATATAGAAAGAAAAAAACTATATGCCGATAAAAATGCAATCTGACTGTTCTTTTTCATTTTACATATCATCAAGTTCTATCGTAAACTGCTCTGTTTCCGAAGCTCTGTGCTTCTTATACTCCGCCACACGTGCATTGATTCTTCCTACCGGATCCAGTATGGAAGAAATAGAAATATCATGGTTCATATTGTCAATCAGAAGCGCAATGTACTTTGACATATCTACATTGATATACCACTCTCTCTTCAAAAGCTCTTCCGGCTGATAAATCAGGTTTGTGGTTAAAACGCCCGATAAAATTCCCGCTGCATAAGCCTCATCGAACTTATTTAAGCCGTTTGTGAAGAGACCGAAAGTGCAGCATGCATAAACCCTCTTTGCTTTCTGTCCTTCAATGCCTTTGCCGTATCAATCAGAGACTCTCCGGAAGAAATCATATCGTCAATAATGATAACATCCTTGCCCTCCACATCGGAACCTAGGAATTCATGGGCAACAATCGGATTTCTACCATTTACAACCTGCGTATAATCTCTTCTCTTATAGAACATACCCATATCTATACCAAGGACGTTCGCAAAGTAAATGGCACGGTTCATACCTCCCTCATCAGGAGAAATTATCATCATATGATCCTTATCTATATCCAAATCCCGCACATTCAGAAGAAGTGCCTTGACAAACTGATACGTACAAGAAACATTATCAAACGAATCTCTGGGGATGGCATTCATCACTCTTGGGTCATGTGCATCAAAGGTCAGGAAATTCTCCACGCCCATCTCATGCAACTCCTGTAACATAATAGCGCAATCCAAAGACTCTCTTCCGGAACGCTTATGCTGTCTTGATTCATACATAAACGGCATAATGACATTGATTCGCTTCGCTTTTCCGGTCGTAGCCGCAATAAGCCTCTTTAAATCTGCATAGTGGTCATCCGGAGACATGTGGTTTATATTTCCAAAGATGGAATAAGTCATGGAATAATTCATTACATCTACCATAAAGTAAATGTCTACACCGCGAACAGTCTCTAAATCTCCCCCTTTGCTTCTCCCGTTCCAAAGCGGGAAATTCTTGTAGGAACAATAAAATCCGATTTCTGGTAGCCGGAGAACGCAATGGTCTCCTTGTGCTCACTTTCTCTCTTGGTTCTCCATGACACAAGATATTCATTGACCTTCTTTCCAAGCGGTTCAATGGACTTTAAAGGCATAAGAGCCAAAGGTCCTACAGGAATACGCTCAATAAACTGTGAAGTTCTGGAATCCGACATGATTTTCCCTCCCTAAATAAACAGGCAACTAAACACTATACAGCTGAAGAATTATTACTATGTCCTTTTTCTTAAAAATCTCGAATCGGGCTAGTACCCTCTAAAAATACAAGAAATACCTGAAAATGTCTATTCTCTTTTCTCTTTTAAAGAAACTTTCTTTTTAACCGAGCCTCTGGTCTCTTCCGTATAAAGGAATAATTTCATAATCCGACATCATACGGGAAACCACTCTGTCAGAATAAAGTTCACGCAGATCCTTGAAGTTCAGATTGGTAGAAATAATCATGGTCTTTCTGGATAAAATCCGCTGATTTAATAAATTGAAAAAACGGGAAGCCGTAAAAGAATTGGAGAATTCCGTTCCCAAATCATCCAGAAGCAAAACATCGGCCTCCGTAATATACTCGTCCTCCATTCCCTCACGCATCAGCTTGGAAAAATACTGGAATAAACCGTCTGCAGTAAAATACAGCACGCTTACCCCCCTCTCCAAAAGAGCTTTCGCAATGCAGTGAAGAAAAAAGGTTTTTCCTGTCCCCGTTCCTCCCGTGAAAATGAAGTTCCCCTTATTCTCCGGATAATTCGTTGCATAAGCATAGAAATAATCTCGAATTTCTTTCATATACTCCCGCACCGTTTTATTTCCCGTTTGACTCAGACGTTCCAAGTTATCAAAGCGCTCCAGCTGAAAGCGGGAAAAATTCTCCCGCTCCAAAATCTCACCCATCTTGGACTGCTTATAAAGGAGTTCTCCTTGGAGTTTCATGAAGCACTGGCACTTTCGCCCCTCATAGACTCCGGTATCTTTACAAAGAGAACAGGTATAATGCGGCTCCAAATCAAACAGAGCATACCCCATCCTCTTTAAAGCTTCTTCCTTCCTGTCCCGAATCTTACGAATAGATGGACGAAGCGCCGCAATGGCTCTGGAGTCTCCCTCCTGCGCCTTTACAATAGCTGAAAGAGAAAGTCTGCGTAGCTCTTCGTCCAAAGCGGCATAGCCGGGTACATTATCCAACACTTCCTTTTCCTTTCCAGAGCTTCCCTTTCCGCGGAAAATCTCCTGTCGGAAAGGATCTCCTGAATCTCATGGAATTGAACTGCACTTAATGCCATTCTTTATTGCCTCCCTGTTGCAAAATTTTTAATGCCTTCTGCTTTGCCAAGGAATCGTAATCTACTTCGCCCTGCGTAAAATTAAGGAAACGATTTGTCTTTTTCTCCGCATCTGTTCCTTGCTTTCCCTGACCTGCCTTCTGCCTCTTCATGCCCTTCGTTAATTCAAAATCCTTAATCAACTCCTGTGCCTGTTTCACTGTAGTGATGCCTTGCTCGCTCCAGTCCAAAGCCACTCTCTCTATATATCGAGGACTGGTCTTTTGTATGCTGGCACAATAATCCAATAAAAACTCTATCAATTCCGAATCCATGGCCAGGTACTCCACCATATACTCAAACTTCTGCACATGGCTGCGCGTTACCCCGCCGGGCAATAAATGCTTTGCCACAAAGAGGATACCCTCAAACTCCTCTTCATCAATTTCCCGCTTCTTTTCCCCTGAAAGAAGGATGTCATCTTGATTTTTGGCACTAAAAAAAGAAGCCTTCATCAGATTCTGTTCCCTCTTCATTTCCAAGTTTGCTTCAGACAGTCTGGCTGCCTCCTCATTCCTGATTTCTTCCTCTACTACTCCTGCAGTTCCTTCCTTGAAGATTCCTTTCTTTTCCCAATAAGAAATGGCCCTTGTGATATCACGGTCGGTCAGATTCAGGGAATCAGCAACGGAATGAACCTTCATATTCTCTTTACAATGGCGAAGCAGATAAAGATATACGCGTACGTAATCTCCATTGGCTTCCGCTAAAAGCTCATCAATAAATGCATTGGGAACACAGGTGATTTCTGCCTGTATGCCCTCCTTAAACTGTATGTCCATGCCTTCCCTTTCCCTGTAAACTCCCTCTAGGAATTTGCTCGTTCAGCATCATAGCACAGGCAAAAAAACTCTTCAATGGTACTGCTCCACAAGTTTATCCACAGAACTTATCCACAACGATGTGGATAATGTGGGTTTCTTTTTCAAATAATATGAAGTCCCGTATTTACAGGGGTTTTCACAATAATGGAGCCTGTGGAATCTTTGATTTATCCACATTTCATAGGTGGATTTCCAAAATATACGACAATATAAAAATTATTTTTTTCGACTTTTATTTTTTACTCTTATTATTAATCCGCTTTAAACTTTTTTATCTGTTAAGTAAGCTGTTTCAAACTGCAATTCCTCCCATTAGAACTATGCAGATAGAGCTTAGACGAAACAAGATTACGTATGCTTTTAGTACAATACTCGTTGTGAATAAAAATAGTATACTGCGCAAGCGATACACATTCAGAATAAAAAAAGCTGCTGACAGCACATGGCTGCCAACAGCATCATTTCAGTACAATATACAGCACTGCCTATTCTTTTTTGGCACCTGGAATCTGTAATAAATGTTCTCCTACTTCCACAATATCGCCTGCCCCCATAGTAATGAGGAGATCTCCCTCTTGCAAGTGGGAAAGAATGAACTCCTCTATGGAAGGAAAGTCCGGAATATAATATACATTTGTATTCTGTGAAAGCATCAGTTTCCGAAGGTCATCCGAAGTCACTCCTACGGTATTCTTTTCTCTTGCCGCATAAATATCCGCCAGGATAATTTCATCCGCCTGTGATAAAGCCCCGGCAAAATCATCCATTAGAGCTAAAGTACGAGAGTATGTATGAGGTTGAAAGGCTACCCAGAGCTTTTTATGAGGATATTTTTTTGCGGTAGCAATAGTCGCCGCAATCTCCTGCGGGTGGTGGGCATAGTCATCAATAATGGTAAAACCGTTGACCTCTCCCTTTAACTGAAAACGTCGGTCTGTACCCGAAAACTCCATAAGTCCCTTCTTAATTGTCTCAAAAGGAATTCCGATGGCTCTTGCAACCGCAATAGCGGAAAGGGAATTATAGATATTATGCTCTCCTGTTACCCCCAAAGTCACCAGGCCTCTATCTTCTCCATTTTCAAAAAGAGTAAAACTTGGACGAGCAAAGTGGTCATAGGAAATGAAATTGGCCGTATAATCCGCATCATGATGTCCAAAGGTAATAATCTTTCGTCCGGGCAGATTCTCCAGGAAAAACTCGGCATGCGGAATATCCTTATTAAAAATCAAGATTCCATTCTCCGGAAGCTTTTCAATGAACTTTCTAAAGGACGCACGAATATCATTGATATCCTTAAAGAAATCCAGATGGTCTTCTTCAACGTTCAGCACCACTTCAATGGTAGGAAAAAAAGACAAAAAAGAATTGGTATATTCGCAGGCTTCCGCTAGGAAAACATCAGATTTTCCTACTCTTAAGTTTCCGCCGATATCCTTCATCATACCGCCCACGGTAATGGTCGGATCCATCTGCGCTTCCATCAGAATCTCACCAATCATAGAAGTCGTCGTCGTTTTTCCGTGCGTACCCGAAACATTGATGGCCTCTTTATAGTTCTTCATGATTCTGCCAAGAAGCTCTGCACGGCTCATCATAGGAATGTTCTGTCTTTTTACTTCCTGAAACTCCGGATTATCCTCCGAAATAGCTGCAGTATAAACACAAAGTTCAATCCCCGGAACTATATTTTCGCTTTTTTGCGGAAACTGAACGGAAATACCGAGAGACTCCAAGTGCTCTGTTAAGGAGGAGGCCTTCATGTCGGATCCGGACACCTTAAAGCCTCGGTCATGCAGAATTTCCGCAAGCCCGCTCATGGATATCCCTCCTATACCGATAAAATGCACCCACACAGGATGATCAAAATGAATATCGTACATAAATCCTCCTAAAACCCCTGTTATCCTAAATCCTTACTACAGAACACCGCCTTGAACATCGCGTTCTCCGTAAAATGGTTCTACGCTACGTTCTGCCGGAAAATGCTGTCTTTCCGACTTTCTAAGGCCAGAAGCAAAATATTGCCCAAAACGCCTACAGCTAAAATTTCTCCGGCTCCTACCGTCGCAAATAAGAAATAGTATGCATCCGTTACGCCGTAAGCATACTGTAAGACAAATGGGATAATGATGGCATTTGCCAGAATCGGTGGAACACAGACAAGCCATTTGCTTACATTTCTCAACTGATAACTGCCAATCGCCGCAATCAAGGTTGCAAAAGTTCCGAAAACTACATCCGGCATTGCCGCCCCCGAAAAAAAGTTCCCCAGTAAGCAGCCAAGTGCGATTCCCGGAACAGCGGACAAGCTGAAAAAAGGAAGGATACAAAGGGCTTCCGCAATACGGAACTGGATTGCCCCGAAACTGATGGGCTTAAACAGAAGTACAAGCGCCACATACACAGCCGCAATAAGCGCAGCCTCCGTCATCATCTTTGTTCTTTTGTCTTGAAAATGCATTTTTTCTCCTTTAGTTTTGTTTTAAGTGTGGAAGGTCTCGAACACACTGATGGAAAAGCAGGAAAGCTTGGAATTATCTATTCTTTTCGTTTAAATTGAATTCGCTCCCACTCCCGCTTCATTAACTAACAGAGTGTAGCATAAAAGATAAGAAGAAACAAGATTGTGTGCATTTCGTTGTAGCACAATGTGTGGGTTTCGCCGTAGTACAATATACACTTTTCACTGTAGTACAATATGTGTATTTCACTGTACTACAATATGTGTATTTCACTGTACTACAATATGCGTTTCATTATACTATTTTCGGAAAGCAAGACAGCTCTCCTTATATAATAAAACATGTCCTATTAGGAAAAACATGAACTATGTAACTAAAAAAGCGTAGCAGATTTAATTCTACTACGCTTAAAGGTGCTAACTTTTGTGAACCGGAGAACGTTTCGACCTCCGATATTTTCGACTGCAGAAAACATTTTCCGTCTTAGAACTACATCTAAGCCTATAGTACCGCATCCAACTTTTGCTCTTGAATACCGTGCTTTTCCGCATAGCCGGTAAGAATCAGAGTCAACGCGCCGTCTCCTGTTACATTGCATGCTGTACCGAAGGAATCCTGCAAAGCAAAGATGGTAAGCATTAAAGCTGTTCCTGTACCGTCAAAGCCAAGCACACCGGTAATAAGTCCCAAAGATGCCATAACGGTTCCGCCCGGAACACCCGGGGCTCCGATTGCAAATACACCTAAGAGCAGGCAGAACAGAATCATCTTCTCGATAGAAGGAAACTCTCCATAGAGCATCTTGGATACTGCCATAACAAAGAAAGTTTCCGTCATAACGGAACCGCAAAGATGAATGTTGGCAAAAAGAGGAATACCGAAGTCAACCATATCGTTACGGAGTGTCGGTACAGACTTTTTTGCACATTCCAGCGCCACGGAAAGAGTTGCCGCAGAAGACATCGTTCCTACCGCTGTCATATAAGCAGGCGGATAGTTCTTTATAATATTCATCGGATTCTTTCCGGAATATATGCCGGCAAGACTATAAAGCAAAGTCATCCAAATATAGTGGCCAACCATAACGATGATAATGATAATCAGGAAAATCGGGAGCTGCTTTGTAATGGTTCCTTCATAAGCCAAGGTACAGAATGTGGTTCCGATAAGAATCGGAAGTGCCGGAATAACAAAGCGTGTCACGATAGAAAGCACGATTTGCTGGAACTCTTCTAAAACGCCGGTAATTAATTTGGACTTATTCCATGCTGCGGAAAGACCTACTAAAACCGAGAAGAAGAGAGCCGACATAACAGGCATAATCTGCGGGATGGTAAGCTCAAAAACAACCTCGGGCAGCTCCTTTAGTCCGTCTACATCCGGGTTAATATTCAAGTGCGGTAAAATACCGTATCCTGCTACGGTTGCAAAATGCAGCTCCGATAGAAGAAACATAAGCCAGAATAAGGGCAACAATCAACATCCGGGAAGCATTATTCCCAAGTCTTGTAATAGAAGGGGCAATAAAACCGATGATGATGAGCGGAACGCAGAAACTGATGAACTGTGCCACAATAAACTTCACAGTCACAACAATATTTAAGAGTGCCTGTCCGAAAGCCGACTGATCCATCGAGCTCATCGCCAGACCACAGGCAATACCCAACGCCAATGCAACCAGCAGCTTAAAGGGCAGACTGTGTATAAAACCTTGCTTTTCCATATATCCTCCTCCAAAATGATATATTCAAGGCAGGAAGGGTTCCTCACGTTTCACAGAGCAAACAAAGCTTCCTATCCCGTGTCATAGAAATAGTATAGCAAAAATAAGGATTTTGTATATATTTCTTATGTGTTTTCTCCTGTTTTTACAGGCAGGAATCCACATCCACCTGATCCGTCATAACATTTAAAATTTCTCGGTCTGTAGAAAGCATGCCGACCTTTCCGATATAGCCGATGTTCTTAATCGTATTCTCAATATCCTCGTCAACAATTCCCTCTCCGCCATTAAAGCCTTGATCCTTCATACTCATAGAGTGTGCCAGAATTGCCGCATGTACTGAAGAAGCAATCTTTGCGGCACAGCTGGGTTTTGCTCCGTCACATACGATGCCGCCTACATTTCCAAGAGTATTGCTGATGGTTTTACCAATCTTATGATAGTCTCCGCCGCACATATAGGTAATTCCTGCACCGGCACCGCAGGATGCACTTACTGCACCGCAGAAGGCGGAAAGCGCTCCGATATAGTGTTTGATATATACCGATACCAAATTACTTACGATCAAGGAACGATATAACTTCTCCTTGGAAACCTCTAAGGACTTTGCATATTCCACAACCGGCATACTTACGGTAATGCCCTGATTTCCCGAACCGGAATTAATCACAACAGGAAGGGGACATCCGCTCATTCTGGCATCGGATCCGGCAGCGGCTCTTGCACAGGCACAAGACTTTACATCATGTCCCCATGTCTCTAAAATGGTCTTCCCACGCTGGCGCCCCATGCATTGTCCAATCCCTCTTGAGAAATCGCCATATTCATATCAATCTGCCTCTGTAATGTCGGAGCGACTTCGTCCAAATTCACCGTATCTGCATATTCAATAATACCCTTAAGCGACATCAAGCTTCGGTCTCCGCCGGTGGAAAGCACGTCCTGCTTATCTTCTCCGCCTTCCTTATATAGCACTTCTCCATCCTTTTCCATAAGAACAATATTGGAGTGCTGATCAGCAATATCCAGACGAACCTTATGATTTTCTCCGCTAACCTCAACGCGAATATAAAGCTTTGGCACATCTTCTTCGAAGCCCACTTTACAGAAACCGGTATTAACCAAAGATTTACACTTTTCTCTATCCGCATCTGTTACGGTACTCAAAACCTCCAGCTTCTTATCTGCGTCCCCTCCAAGAACACCAAGAATAGCAGCGACCTGCATTCCCTTCTGTCCACCGGAATTCGGAACGGTAACCGCTTTTACATTTTTGATAATATTTCCCGAACAGCACAAGTCTATGTGCTTGACCTCTTCAGATAACAGTTTTCTCGCCGATGCCGCTGCATACGCAATCGCAATCGGCTCTGTACAGCCCATAGCCGGTACCAGTTCATGCTCTAAAATCTCTGTATAATTCTTTATCAATCTCTCTTCCATACTATTTCTCTCCTTTATAACGACCGAAATTAGGCTCTTTAGCTAATCATATCAGTAATGCTATCAATAGTCACTATACCAATATTCTGAAAATATCTTTTATTTTTTGTGCATTTTTAAAAAAGAGTACCAATGCGTATATTGGCACTCTTTTCTTAACTCGATATCGAAAAGCTCATCTGATCCATTTTTTACTTGGGAAAATGCAAATTATTTCGATATCCGCTGTACTCCCCGAAATCCTTCAAGTCTTCTTCCAAGAACTTGACCGCCTGTTCCACATCTCCCTTATGTAACGCGGAAACAATATCCACATGATGCGCCGTATCCATCGAAAAAAGAATTTCCTTTTCCTTCTTCCAATAATACTGTGAATATGCCCTCTTTAAACGTCCCATACAATTTTCTAACTGCTCTACAATAAAATGATTGTGACTTATGGAAATCAGGCGAAGATGAAACTCCGTATTATGTTTCCAATGTGTCATGGCATCCGTTTCGTTATCATTGCAGGCACTGTTAATCGCTTCCAGCTCTCGGAAATCCTGCTCGGTCATTTCATTTCCGCACTCTCTCAGCACTCCCCGTTCCAAAATAAAACGAAAGGCCAGCATGTCGTAAATATCATCCTTACTGTAGCGCACTACCTCATAGCCGTAACGCGGGATATTTTTCAGCACACCGTCTGCACACAGCGCCATAAGAGCCTCTCGAACAGGAGACTTACTGCAATGGTGCTTCTCCACTAGAGCTTTCTCGTTTAAGATATCTCCCGAACCTATATTTCCCTGAAAGATATCCTCCAATATTGCCTGATACACTTGATCTTTAAGACTTTTTTCCATTGTACTCCCCGGATTATCCCTTGCTCCATTCTCTCTTCTATGACAAAGAACAGAATCTTCTTCTCTATATTTCACCATTCCTTTTCCAAAGCATAAAGATACCATAAGGCCTCTTAACTTGTATACTCTTTTCCCTCGACTCGCTTTTTCTCTTGTTCTCTGCTATGCTGTATATATCATATTATACAGAAAGGAAATTTATGAATATTTATGATCGCTACATCTTTCGAACCGCTACCGTTGCAGACACGAAGGAACTGGCGGATATAGAAAAAATTTGTTTCCCGGAAAACGAATTGTGCTCTTATGAGAATATGAAAGACCGTGTAGAGCATGCGGCGGAAGACTTTTTAATTGCCTATGACCAGGTCAATCGAAAAATCGCCGGTTATTTAAGCGGAATTCATTCCAGCTCGGAAGTATTTTTAGATGCTTTCTTTACCAATGCTTCTTTGCAGGAAGAAAATGCAAAAAATTGTTATCTCTTGAGTCTAGAGGTTCGTCCAGAATATCGAGGAAGAGGAATTGCCTCCCAACTTATGAATCGCTACCAGGACAAAGAAAAGGCGCGCGGCACGGAAAGGATTTATCTCACCTGCCATGAACATCTGATTCCTTTTTATGAGGACTTTGGCTACGAGCACATCGGCCCTTCCCCTTCTACATGGGGAGGAGAGCCCTGGGAAGATATGGTTTTATATCTCTAAAAAGCAGGGAAAGAGAAGCAATTTTTTCTTTCCCTATTTTTTCTTTCTTTTTCCTGCAGTTTTCTCTTTTTTCTCCTGCTTTCCGGCCATATCATCTACAATTTTTTCCATAAGTTGCTTTTTTAGATAGACATCAAAGGCCAAAAGACTTAAGTAAAAGAAATTTCTAAGCTCTTCTCGTTCTTCTTCAGAGAGCTCTTGGAAACTTGGATCCTTTTCGGAGAAGGAACTCTGTGCCTTTTCGTAACGCGCTTTTACATCCTCCATCACATTCTGCATTTCCACATTTGCATAGGAGAATATCTCTTCATAAATATCCTTTAATTGCGGTTTTTTTCTGCTGTTAAAATAGTTTTCATTGAGCGGACGAAGAATCGTTGCTATATCGGAAAGACTTAACATACTTTTGTAATAGTAAATAAAAAGTAGAATCAGCATATGATTCTTGCTGTATCGCTTTCCTGCAGGGGGCGGCAGAATCTTATTTTTGGCATAATTATTAATCATGGTCTTGGTCAATGCCTTATCCTCTGCATACCGTCTCATAGGAGCAAGATGCTCCTCCATAAAACCGGTCACCTGATCCATATAAAGATCCAAGGAGGGAAGCTGAGATGCATGAACATGATGTAAATTTTTCAAATATTCGATTAATTCATTCAGTAATTTTTCGTCCATAGAAAAAAGTATAGCATAGAATTTTTTTCCTTTACAGCCGAAAATTTTAGATTTTCCTTCTCTTTCAGGGGCAATCCTCGATTTTCTATTCACTGAAAAAATGGTACAATAGTGAGCCGACTATAGGAAAGCATAGAATCTTTTAATCTTATGAAACAGCTACACTTTCATTCCTATTTTCCCTATACTCCATAAACTTTCAAGGAGGTCCCATGGACTTAAATGCAATTTTAAATAAAGAACAAGCAGAAGCTGTGCAAAGAACGGAAGGCCCTCTTTTGGTCCTTGCCGGTGCAGGATCGGGAAAAACCCGCGTCTTAACACACAGAATCGCTTATCTGATACAGGAAAAGGGAGTTTTCCCCTCTCATATTTTGGCAATCACCTTCACCAATAAAGCCGCAGCCGAAATGCGGGAGAGGGTGGAAAGGCTCCTTCCGGGAGAAGGAAACAGTGTATGGGTCTCCACCTTCCACAGTATGTGTCTCCGCATTCTCCGTAGAGAAATTGAGCATTTAGGCTATAATCGGGATTTTTCCATTTATGATACGGACGACCAGAGAACCCTGATGCGACAGATTTTAAAGGAGCTGAACATCGACAGTAAGATACTCCGGGAGCGGGCGGTTCTCTCTCAGATATCCCAAACAAAGAACCGGGGCGGAAACGCGGAGGACTACCTTTCCGAATCGGACGGAGATTATCTGAGCAAGCTAATTTACCAATGTTTTAAGCGTTATGAGGAAAAGCTGAAAGAGAACAATGCGCTGGACTTTGATGATCTTTTGTTAAAGACCTTAGCGCTTTTCGAGCAGTTTCCCGAGGTACTTTTACAGTATCAGGAGCGTTTTCGCTATATTCTCGTGGACGAGTATCAAGACACCAATGATGTGCAGTTTCGCCTGATTTATGCGCTTGCCAAAAAGTATAGAAATATCTGTGTAGTGGGAGATGACGATCAGAGCATTTACCGCTTTAGAGGGGGCAAATCTCGAAAATATTCTGTCCTTCGAAGCGGAATTTCCGGGATGTCATACGATCAAGCTGGAGCAAAATTATCGTTCCACCTCTCCGATTCTGCATCTTGCGAACACGGTCATTCAGGAAAATACGCGCAGAAAGGCAAAAAAACTCTGGACGGAAAAAACAGAGGGAAAGGAAGTCCTCTTTCAGGAATATGAGACTGCAGAGGAAGAAGCAAGAGAAGTCATCCGCCATATCCGGGGCGAAAACCGCTTCTATAAAGACTTTGCTATCCTCTACCGCACGAACGCCCAGTCCCGTCTTTTTGAGGAGCAGTGCATCGCTTGGAACATTCCTTACCAAATTGTGGGGGGGGTGAACTTCTATCAGCGAAGAGAAATCAAGGATCTCCTCGCCTATATGAAGATTATGGTGAACCAAAAGGACGATATCGCCTTCGAACGAATCATCAATGTACCAAAGCGCGGTATCGGAAATGCCAGTATAGAAAAGCTTCGGCAGTACGGTCTTCAGTTCGGTGGATTCTCCCTTATGGAAGCAATCCCTTTTGCTAAAGCAGCCGGCCTCTCCGGAAAGGCTTTATCGGAAATCGATAAGTTTAGTCAGACGGTTGAAGGCTGGAAGAAGGAAGAACTCGAAAAGCTCATCGAGAGAATCCTTGAAGATACCGGCTATGAAGCGGAGCTTCTTTCGGAAGGAGCAATCGAAGCCGAAAGCCGTATGGAAAACATCCGAGAGCTGGAAGGAAAGCTTCTTTCCTATATTCAGGAAAATGGAGAAGACGCGAGTCTTGCCGCTTTCCTCGAAGAAGTCTCCCTCCTTTCCGACCTCGATAGAAGTGACCTTACAGAAGATAAAATCACGCTCATGACTCTGCACGGGGCAAAGGGCTTGGAATTTCCGGTCGTGTTTTTGGTTGGACTTAGTGACGGCCTCTTCCCAAGCGCACTAAGCCTTGGAGACGACGAAGAAATCGAGGAAGAAAGGCGACTTTGCTATGTCGGAATCACCCGTGCGGAGGAAGAGCTTTACCTAAGCTCCGCGAAAAATCGCATGGTGAACGGACAGACACAGTATTTTAAAATCAGTCGCTTCTTTGAGGATATTCCCGACGAACTTTTGAAAAAGAATCTGCTCTACCGGCCGAAACGCTCCGAGGAAGAGCTTTTCTTGGAAAATAGCGGAAAATCCTACTATAACAGTTATTTAAAAAATGCCGAAAGTTCCATTTCGTCATACCTTGGAAGGAGTGGAGAAGGCGGCTACGGAGCAAAAGGCTACAGTGGAGGCTCTTACGAAAGACAAGAAAGAGGCTTCGGAGAGCCTTACGGAAGGCAAGGAAGAGGCTTCGGAAAAGGTCAAAGCGCAGATGCCCCGAAATACGGTAGCTTGGACACACTAAAGCAGTCCGGTCTTCTCCAGAAAGGCTTTTCTTCCCTCGGAAAGACGAAGCCCTCCTATCAGGAAGGCGATCGGGTAAAGCACACAAAGTTTGGAGAAGGAAGCGTTTTGAACATCGAAGAAGATGTAAAGGACTATCTGGTAACCGTACTGTTCGACAGTGCAGGGCAGAAAAAAATGATGGCAGGCTTTGCAAAGCTCGAAAAGCTTTGATGTATAATGATTGCCATTTGCAAGGCCGGAAACGCCTTGATGCATTGCGAGTATGCTTTGTAAGTTCGTGCTATCTTATCTGTAGAGGGAGCTTTTTATAAATCTCTCCCTTTACTCAGAAAGGAAATAAGAAATGAATATCCCCAAGGATCCGATGATTTTACTAAGCTTTGTAAACACGAAGCTTCGAGACGAATACCGTACTTTAGAAGAGTTTTGCAAGGGGCACGATCTGGATGTCGAGTCCCTGAAAAAGAAGCTGGAAGAAATCGGCTTTGAGTACAATGCAGAGCTGAAACAATTCAAATAAAGCATAAGTTAAACAAAGCAAATGTTCAGCAGAACAAAACAATTGAAAGAGCAAAAGTAGTTTATTGCTTTTGCTCTTTCGCTAAACTGTCACCGGTATATTAAAGTAAAATAGTAAGGAGAAAATGATGCGTTGTTTAGTACAAAGAGTGCTTTCCGCCTCGGTTTCCGTAGAAGGAAAGACAATAGGCAGTATAGAAAAGGGCTATCTTGTCCTTCTTGGCGTAAAAAATACGGATACGGAAGCAGTTAGCGATAAGCTACTAAAGAAGATTTTAGATGCTAGGCTTTTTGAAGACGAAAACGGAAAAACGAATCTTTCCATACGGGATATTTCCGGCTCCCTTCTTGTTGTCAGTCAGTTTACCCTCTATGCAGACACCAAAAAAGGGAATCGTCCCAGCTTTATCCAAGCCGGTGACCCCGCACACGCAAATGCTCTCTACGAATATTTTCTGAAAAAGGCTGAAGAAGCGGGAATTCCCACCGAGCATGGAGAATTCGGTGCGGACATGAAAGTAAGCCTTATAAATGACGGGCCGTTTACCATTATGTATGATAGCGATTTGATGTAAAAAAAAAGGGGCAAAGCCTGCCCCTTTTAAATTAACTTATTCTGCTACTTTAATGCTTTCCGCAAGGGAAACTCTGGCCTTTAACGAGGTACTGTAGCTTACTTCCACAGTCTTTCCTTTATTCGTTTCCACTTCTTTCGTTAAATCATTGTTTCCATCCGTAGTAAAACGGAAGCTGTGCGTGTCGTCCGACTTCAAGGTAAAGACATCCCCGTCAACGCTCTCAATCGTGCCTTTTACCTTCAGATGGTCTGCATCTTCTCCTTCTAAAGCATCCTCTGTAATAGTGTAGAATGCTACGGGATTATTACTTAGCTCTCCAAGGTAATATACGCTGATTTCTCCGCCCACCTTTAATCCGCCTTGTGTTAAATCGATTTCAAAGCTGGGTCTTTGGAAGGTAACGGTGTCCCCGTACTTCTTCCCTTCCGTATTCTCTCCCTCAAGCGCCGCTTCACGGAAATCGGGAATCTCTTTTACAGTAATACTGCTGTCATTGATGGCTGTAATCTCTCCGTATAAGTTTGTTCATCATTGAAATCTTCTGTAGTAAATTCATACGGTACGGAAACGGTAACGGATTTAACGGTCATCCCGTCCTGTGCTTCCGTTCCTTCATAGTTGATTTCAACTTCGTCTCCCGGCATAAGCTCCCAAGTCTTATCTAAAGTAGCCCCATTTACATCAAAAGTAAGAACCTTACCGTCGCCTGTCTCTACACTTAATTTTCCATTGTCCAACTTCTGCACGGTAGCACTTAAGCTGTTTTCTGTTAATGCCTCGGAGCTGGGTTCCTCCTGTGCCGTCTGGCTGCTTTTTGTATCCGTTTTCTTTCCACAAGCAGCGGCAAAAAGCATAAGTCCCAAAATAGCAATCCATAGTGTTTTTTTCATAAAAATCCCTCCTCACTTCATTGCTACTTATACTAGCATGAAGTGTATAAAAAAAATTGTGCCTTTTTCTGTATAATTTCTTAAAGAATACCACATATTTTTCTTCTTAACGAGTCTATTCCGTAAATCCTGCGTAGTCTTGTCCGGACTTTTCCGCCTTATTGGCAAATGAGAAACAATCTTTCTTCTATCCCCATAACATAGCTTCTCTTTCCCATTAGCCATTAGTCTTCCTCATAAAAACGAAAGTCTTTTATTTCCTCCGGCAAATACTGCTGCTCTACGAAGTGCCCCGGATAGTCATGAGGATATTTATAGCCTACGCCTCTTCCGAGCTGTTCATGCCCGCTGTAATGCGCGTCTCTAAGATAAGAAGGAATCTCCAAGTTTCCCTTCTTTCTGACTACATCACTTGCCGCAAAAATCGCCTTTACCGCGGCATTGGACTTCTTTGCCGTCGCAATATAGCACGCCGCCTGGGTAAGAATAATCTGTGCCTCCGGCATGCCCACCCGCTCCACCGCAAGGGAAGCGTTCACGGCAAGGATAAGAGCCTGCGGGTCGGCATTTCCCACATCCTCCGAAGCGCAAATCATTATTCTTCTTGCAATAAAACGAATGTCCTCGCCGGACTCAAGCATCTTCGCAAGATAATACACCGTAGCATCGGGGTCACTTCCCCGCATAGACTTAATAAAGGCGGAAATTGTATCGTAATGCTCCGAACTGTCATCATAGCGAAGAATCTTCTTTTGCATACATTCGCCGATATTTTCTTTACTAAGACGGATAACTCCGTCGGAATCGGGATTCGTACTGAGAACGGCAAGCTCCAGCGTGTTTAAAAGCACTCTGGCATCGCCCGATGCATTTTCCAGTAAAAATTCCTTCCCTTCCTCCGAAAGGCTCGTCCGAAAATTCCCGAGCCCCCTCTTCTTATCCGACAAAGCCTCGCCTGTAAGACGCGACAAAGCCTCCTTCGATAAAGGCTTTAGTTCAAAAAGGCGGGAGCGGGAAAGTAAGGCGGAATTCACCTCAAAATAAGGATTCTCGGTTGTTGCCCCAATGAGAATCACGGTTCCGTCTTCCACATAGGGAAGTAAATAATCCTGCTGTGCCTTATTAAAGCGATGAATCTCGTCCACAAAGAGTATGGTTTTTCTGCCGTAGCCTCCCAGATTCTCCTTTGCACGGCTCACCGCTTCTTCCATATCCTTTTTTCCGGCGGTAGTCGCATTGATTTGGATGAATTCCGCCTTCGTATGGTTGGCAATGAGCTTCGCAAGAGAGGTTTTCCCTGTTCCCGGCGGACCGAAAAAAAGGAGAGATTGCAGCTGGTCTGCACGAATTAAGCGGGAAAGCAATTTATTTTCCCCGATAATATGCTCCTGACCGACAAACTCTTCCAGCGTTCCGGGACGCATCCGAACTGCCAAAGGCGCCATTTTCTCTTGATTTTTCTCTGCCTGATAGCTAAATAAATCCATCTCTCCCCCTTCGTATTCCCCTTCAGAAGGTGTAAAGCCGCACTCTTCCCTTATGCTCTCTATTCCTTCTGCTTTCTGTTCTTTTTCTCTTTATGCTTCTACTCTCTATCCATCTTCTCTCTTTCCTTCTTCTACTGCCATGTAATGGGTTTCGTTCTGTCCGGAATGATTTCAATCCAGTAGCCGTCCGGATCTTCAATAAAATAAATGCCCATACCGTGATTTTCAAAACAAATACAACCCATCTTCTCGTGAAGTGCATGGGCTGCCCCGATATCCTCCGTTCGAAGCGCAAGGTGGTACTCCTGCTCCCCGAGATCATAGGGCTCTTTTCTATCCTTCATATAGGTCAGCTCCAGACGGAAGTCCGTAGAATCATCTCCCAAAAACACGATAATAAAGTCATCCCGTTCATTTCTGCTAAGCTCATGCAAATTCAAAGCTTCTGCATAAAACTTCATACTTCTTTCCAAATCCAGTACATTAAAGTTAAAGTGGTTAAATGAGAATGGGCTCATTGTTTCTCCTTTCCTTTTCCGGCGCTCCTGTGGAACATTTTCTTTTCTATGATAATGCTTTTTCCTGCATTCAGCAATGCCCGCAGAAAAGACCGCGGAGTGCTTTCCGTGGTTTTCCGCCCTTTTCCCCTCCCCCCTTATATTTTTTTCTCTCCTACCGATAAGATTGCTATATGGGAAGAACTTGGGGAAGAACTGGAAAATGACTTCGGAAAGGGCTTTGGCTCTTCCCTTATAAAACCGGGAGGGCAAAAATGAAAAGAATGCCGATGAACAGAAAAGAAAACGAGCAGGAAGGAAGAAACAGAGGAAGGAAGACTTTCGGGCTCTTCTGTATCTTAACAAGCTTCCTCTTTCTCTTTTCCGGCACTGCGAAAGCGGACTGGGTAAAGGGAGAAGGTAAAAATGCTTGGTGGTATGATTTTGGAAATGGAGATTATTTCAAGTCTTCTTGGCAATGGATTGATGGAAATCAGGATGGCATTGCAGAGTGTTACTGTTTTGATGAAAATGGTTGGATGTATGAAAATACAATTACCCCTGATGGATATACTGTTAATGAAAATGGGGCTTGGACTGTTAACAATATTGTTCAAACTAAAACCTCAGATTTGATTCCTAAGAATAATACGAATAACATTAATAACGACAACAAAACTACAAGCAATAATTTCACAGAAACAAGAAACAATGAGAAAAATCAAAGTAATGAAGATTTTAACGGAAAACAAGACGAATATCGTGCAGATATTTTAAGAAGAGTGAACAAATACAGAGAAAAAAATGGTTTGAACGCTTTGGAAGAAAATGACTATTTAAATGAAATGGCACAGATTAGGGCTGAAGAATTAAGTATTCGATTTTCTCACATTAGACCAAATGGCGAATTGGCTGATGGATATGGCTTAGATGGTGAAATTGCCGAAAAAGGATCGAAAACGTCAAGAGATGCTTTTCTTGCTTTTAAGGGAAGTAAACAGCATAATGAAGTAATGTTGCATAGAACTTTTCTGACTTTCGGTTCTGGATATTATGTTGATGGAAATGGTAAGTCTTATTGGGTTATTCTTTTTAGCACACATCCGATGCCAGAAAACTTAAGACAACAATAATCCACAAAAAAAGAGAGGGATTTCCTCTCTTTTCTTTTTACATTTCAATATGGTCTACATCGTAGTCTTTTACCTTATTTACAATATCAGAATGGTTCACAGAACTAATGATGATGTTATCATATTGTTCTTGTATATCTTTATCCGTAACAAATTTCAACAATACCTCAAAACTATCCTCATCTAAATGATCCGTATCATCAATAATTAAGAAACCAGAACCAGAAAACAAATTAACTAAATCTGTCATGAGAACAATTGCCAATATTTTTTCACCAGCAGATAATGAAGTATATGGTAAAAATGGTTTTAATTCTCCAAGTTGGAATAACATTGTGAGTCCATCCTTTACCAACAATTTCACCTTCATCCCAGTTTTTAATACGGTTGCCCTTTCGTTACATACATCTTCAATTGGTTACTTTTTGAATGGTGATTTGTCTGTTGTACAACAAATCTTATCGTGCCTTAAAACCATATCCGAATATGGAGTATAGGCATTTTTTCGGCTCTCTGCTATACTGAAAAGGGTGCAAACTTGGCTCTTTTTTCTTTTCCTTTTTCACCTTTTATTTTTTGTCCTTGAATCTTCTATTTTGCATTTCTTTTTAGTTGTTTTCTATATCCATATTTTTTTCTATTTCATCTATTTCCGTTTTTTTCATTTTATTTTTTACTATTCTATCTATTGCTATATTCATTCTATTTCTGTACTCATGCTATTTCTATGCTCTACTTTTATTTCTGTAATCCATTTTTTCAATCTGATTCTATTTCCATTCTCTTCTGAAAGGAGGCCGTCTATGCCTAGTGTTAAGGGGTTTTCTAAATCCAAAGATCATCTTAGTCCGAAGCAGAAATTTTTATCCGAACTGATTCTCATGGATGATATCTTTATCCGCATTGTTTTAAAAGATGTAAAATGCACCGAATATATTCTACAAACCATTTTACAGAAACCGGACTTAAAGGTTAAAACGCAAAGTATTCAAAGTGATTTAAAAAATCTGCAGGGACGCTCTCTTATTTTGGATTGTCTTTGCAGTGATACAAAAGGCACAGTATACAATATAGAGGTTCAAAACGATTCGCATGGAGCAAGTCCGAAGCGTGCCCGCTATCATTCCGGACTCATTGATATGCATATTTTAAAAAAAGGAAAAACTTTTGAAACTTTGCCCGAAAGCTATGTTATATTTATCTGTGCAAAGGACATTTTGAAGGAGAACAAACAGATTTATCACATTTCCAGAATAATACAGGAATCCGGCAAGAAGTTTCCGGATCAGGCGGAAATCATTTACCTAAATACAAGTAAAGACAGCGAGAATGAATTGGGAAAGCTGATAGAGGATTTCTACACCAAAGATCCAAAGAAGATGCATTCCAAGGTTCTTGCCAAAAGAGTAGCTGATTTAAAAGAAAACAAAAATATAGAGAAGGGAGAGCATGACGCCATGACAACATATTACGATCGATTAAAAAAACAATGGGAGAAAGAGGGAATGGTAAAGGGCAAGGAAGAAAGCGAAAGCAAGATGGCTAAGCTGATGGGTTTTCTTGTAAGGGAAGGAAGAATTGCAGACATCGAAAAAGCCTCCGAAAGTCCCGACTACAGAAAGGCTCTGCTCCAAGAGTTTCAATTGTCGTAGGATTTTTTCCTACTAAAAACAAGCAGAACCAAGCTTAACGATAGAAAATTTTCATAAAAAAAGTGGCTTTGAGAGATATAGGACAAAACGTGTTGATGGCTAATCCCAATCAACAAATGTTTTATTCACCTTATGGAGATCACTCCATACAATAGCATCACCCCAAATCGAAAGGCTTTTTTCTAACCTTTGCTTCTCATTCATCTTTTTATAAAGCCTTGCGATGCTTTTATCAGTTGGCATTATATTCAATATTTCAGACGAAGAAAGCGGCTCCGGAGAGTGCATATAGCACCACCAGAAGACCGCTTTTATTCTTCTTTCTATCGATAACCCTCTATGATTTCTTAGCATTTCCCTAAGACGCGAATTAATACCACCCTCTATTCTATTATTCGTTGATGGTGTAGAAAAACTGGCAGTTAATTCATCATCAAGATATGTAAATAGAGTATTCTCTCGAATGAGTCTTAGTAAGGATCTTTCTGCCTTTAGGACTCTTTCATGCGTTGGTCTTTTATTCCCATACTCATCTATAGTCATTGCACTAAGAAATTCCCGATATTTCTTAACCCAGTCTGCAAAGCGTTTTACCCAGTTTTCACCTTCATTTTTATTTTTTACTTTTAAGAGATCTTTAGCCAGAGAATAAAGCTCTATACCCGCCATAGTATTTGGCCTTGAAGTTGTATAACGCTTTACTTGGCAGAACACATGAAATATACACCTTTGATGCTTGGCATTAGGCCATATTTGCTTTAGTGCCTTTCCAAAGCCGGTTCCCCCATCTGAAACAACCATTCTTGGTTCTGCTATCCGCTTCATAAGAGCTATCCAGGCACCCGCATGTTCATATCTGCAGAGGTACCATCCCAGTACATTTTTTGCATCACAGCAAATGAGTATACATGCCTTTCGCCCAAGATATATTCCATCCAAAAATAAGACATCCTCGGGGCTTTCTACCTTAGGCGGCATTGCCCATATATCCCAAAATTTAGTAGTTTTTCTTCTGAAACTTCTTCCTTCTCCAGGCATAGTGGATTGTGCATCTTTGCCGAATAGCCACTCTAAAAAGCTCTTCAATTCCTTTGAGTTATTATCAATCTTATGCGTGAAAGAACTCTTACACGCTTTGCATAACCACCTTTGAGAGCCGGCATTGGTCTTTCCTGATTTAACACATTTCTTTCCGCAAATAGGGCAATTTATTTGATTCATTTCATCTTCCTCCAAGGAGTATGGTTTCAAGGAAGATTAAACCCTCATAACTCGTTACTGCACAAGGACTTACAGCATTTTTATCAACACGTTTTGTCCACCCTCAAAGTTGTTTTGAAAAAGATTGAACCGCCCTACAGCCTTTATTTATCTAGCTGTAGAGCGGTTTTCATCAACACGTTTTGTCCTATAACCCGGCTTTGAAAAATATTTTGATTTTTCAAAGCCACTTTTTTTATAAACCTAAGCAGTTTAGCACTGAAAGCGGCGAAGCGCCGTCCCCCCCTACTTCTCTGCAAGAATAAATTGGAAATACCGTAAGCAGGCATAAATCGTAAATACTGCCGCAATAATCGTCTCCACTAAAACCACGGGCTGTAAAAAGGCGACATTCATGCCCATTTTTGTCAGCACCGCAAAGCACTGCTTCGTCGCAATCGCAGAGATTACGAAGGGGAAGGTGAAAGCCGCATAGCTCGGATAGAAGGGGAAGCGCAGAAACTGTACGCTCTTAAAGAGGGCAAAAAGGTAAATCACGGAAGTTGCCACCAGTAAGAACAGAACAAAGCTCTTATTTTTCTCCGGAAAGGCCTGAATATAGCCCGCCGTACAGAGTGCCATCGGCGCGGCATAAATCATCATTAAGGGCTTTGCGGGATCCGGCACGGGAAGCTTCATATAGCGCTTCGTAACTACGCAAAGTAAAATCAGTAAAGCGACGAAACCGAAATAAAAAGCAGCCTGCCCGTAAGCGAATGTCTTATATGCCGGTGTGGTCAGAGATGCCACAACAATCCCGACATAAACGATATACCACACGGTATGCACATTTTTCTCCTCAAAGCGAAGAATATAGGTCTTCGTAAAGTAAAGAATCAACACAATGTGGATTGCATTCGCAAAAACCCAAAGCGGGAAAGAGATTCCCGGAATAAAGGGCTTCACATATACGGAAAACAGCATGAGCGCCATGGGAAAGGTTGCAAAAACACCCGCCCCGATGGGGGTAGAAAGTTCTTCCTTGACCGCATTCGGGAATAGAACGAGCTTCAAGAGAAGGAGGATAAGAATGACAAAGGCAATGCAGCCGAAAATGTAACGGATACCCTCTCCATAACTTTGTAACAAATTACCAAGTGCTGCCATACCGAGCATCACACCCGAGAAGGCAAAGGGAATTTTTTTTATTTTTTCCATTAATGACAGCTCCTTATACTGCTTTTACTTCGTGTACAGGGGGAAGAAACGGTGCTTCCAAGCCTTGAATCGGCTCCGCATCTACATTCTTAACGCCCAGCTCTCGGCAAAGAATCTCGGCAACCTTTCCTGCGCAAGGCCGGTAAAGGCGATACACTGCTTCTTATGCTCACCTTCCGCCATTTCAAAACCTCTGGTAAGGACACGGCAGCAAGCCGCATGCTTTGCATTTGCCTCTCTGAACCAGTCATGAAGTTCCTTGGAAAGTGCCATAAGGGCATTCACCTTCGGATCCTTCGGACCGTCCGGTGTCGTTCTTCCGAAGAACATACCAAGGGCAAGGATTCCTCCGTTTAATGCACCGCACATACATCCGGAACGACCTGCTCCGATAGACATTCCGGAAGACATTGCAATAACGGACTCGGGTACATCCGCCTGGAAAGCATCGCGAATGGCTTTCATCACTGCCTCACAGCAGAAAAATCCGCCGGCATAAAGCTCTTCCGCATTCGTTAAAACGGCATGAGGGCTCACCTCTTTTGCGTGATACGTAATAATAGACTCCATCATAAGTGCTCCTTTCGTACTTTCTTATTTCCTGACCAAATAAGAAAATTGATAAATATAAAACGACCAACGTTCCCCATTATATCGGTTATCTTAAAATCAATCCAATTGATGATTCTTATAATTTGCTTCATTTATTAAACTTCTCTATTATACTTAAAATGTTATAAGTATTTTGTTCTCTAAAAAAGAATAGAATTTCATCCTTTGATTTAAAAAGAAAGTCTTTCATTCGTACTTTTCTTATTTTTATGCAGCAAAAAGCCCGGCGTTTCCGTCGGGCTTTCTGCTGTATAGAGTAGTAAGGGTCGATTAAACCTGTTCGCCATTTTCCATTCCGAATCTTTCGATTCGGTCAAAGATATTCTACCCCATTAATCTATTTAGGTCAAGATATTTTTATGAATTTATTTGGCACTTTTGTATATTTTTTTAATAAAAAAATCTTTTTTTAATTTGCATATTTTTGCATAAATTTGTTTTTATAGAGACTATTTTTTTAAACCCATATATAAGAAATAAGTATTAAAAAATCATCCCCTATTTCACGCTTTAGTGATAAGTTTATTTATTATGCTGCTTATACTTAATATATAATCATTGGATTTGCCTAGCCCCTGACTTCCGCCTTCAATTCTCCGTTTTCCAGTACAATTTCGATTTTATCGCCTTCTTTTACCTTATCTTCCAGGATACACTTTGCAGCAAGGGTTTCCACGTGTTTTTGCATATACCGCTTCAAAGGTCTTGCTCCAAAGCCCGGCTCATAGGCATTTTCCAAAATGAAATCCAAGGCGTCTTTCTTAATTTCGATGTGCAGTCTCTTATCCTGTAAACGCTTATTGATGTCCTTTAAAACAAGATCAGCAATTCGCTCCATATCCTTCTGCACAAGCGGCTTAAAGAGGATAATCTCGTCCAGACGGTTCAGGAACTCCGGTCTGAAGTGCGCATGCAAGGCATCCGTAACCTCTTTCCGTACCTCTTCCGGAATCGTACCGTCTTCTTTGATGCCGTCCAAGAGGCTCTGCGCCCCGATATTCGAAGTCAGGATAATAATCGTGTTCTTAAAGTCTACGGTTCTACCCTGCGAATCCGTGATTCTTCCGTCATCCAACACCTGTAAGAGAATGTTGAAGACATCGGGGTGGGCTTTCTCGATTTCATCGAAAAGCACAACGGCATAGGGCTTTCTTCTTACCGCCTCCGTAAGCTGTCCGCCCTCTTCATAGCCTACATAGCCGGGCGCTGCACCGATTAAACGGGATACGGAATATTTCTCCATGTACTCCGACATATCGATTCTGACCATGGCATTCTCATCATCGAAAAGGTTCTGCGCAAGGGACTTCGCAAGCTCGGTCTTTCCCACACCGGTAGGTCCTAAGAAGAGGAAGGAGCCGATTGGCTTCGTAGGATCCTTGATACCGGCTTTCGAACGAAGAATGGCTTCGCAAACCTTCTCTACCGCTTCTTCCTGTCCGATGAGTCTCTTATGAATTTCCTCGTCAAGGTGCAACACTTTTGAACGCTCGGACTCATTCAGCTTTGTTACGGGAATTCCCGTCCAACGACTGATGATTCTGGCAATCTCTTCTTCCGTTACCTTATCATGCACAAGCGTACTGTTTTCTTCCTTCTGCGCTAAGGCTTCCGCCTCTTCCAGTTCCTTTTCGACTTGAGGCAAATCCTGATACTGCAGCTTGGAAGCCTTCTCATACTCTCCCTTTTGCATTGCAATATTGACTTCTGCCTGCAGCTCGTTCTTCTTTTCTCTTAAAGTCTGCAACTTGGAAACGGCATTTTTCTCATTTTCCCACTGCGCCTTTTGGACATTAAACTTATCCCGAAGCTCGGAAAGCTCCTTTTGCAGTGCTGCGAGTCTTTCCTTCGAAAGCTGATCGTCCTCTTTTTTCAGCGCAAGCTCTTCAATCTGCAGCTGCATAATCTTTCTCTGCTGCTCGTCCATTTCTTCCGGCATGGAATCCATTTCCGTCTTAATCATGGCACAGGCCTCATCCACAAGGTCTATTGCCTTATCCGGAAGGAAACGGTCGGAGATGTAACGGTCGGAAAGCGTCGCCGCCGCAACGAGTGCGGTATCCGTGATTTTTACGCCGTGGAATACTTCATAGCGTTCCTTGATTCCTCTTAAGATGGAAATGGTATCCTCCACCGTCGGCTCATCCACCATAACCGGCTGGAAACGGCGCTCAAGAGCGGCGTCCTTTTCAATGTATTTTCTATATTCATCGAGGGTTGTCGCACCGATACAGTGCAGCTCGCCTCTGGCAAGAAGCGGCTTCAACAGGTTTCCGGCGTCCATGGAACCCTCGGTTTTTCCTGCGCCGACAATATTGTGAATTTCATCGATAAAGAGGATAATCTCGCCCTCGGACTTTCTGACATCATCGAGAACCGCCTTCAGTCTTTCTTCAAACTCTCCTCTGTACTTTGCACCGGCAATGAGAGCCCCCATATCAAGCGCAAAGATTTTCTTATTTTTCAAAGATTCGGGCACATCCCCCTTCGCGATTCTCTGTGCAAGTCCTTCCACCGCTGCAGTCTTTCCAACACCGGGCTCTCCGATTAAGCAGGGGTTATTCTTCTGCTTTCGGGAGAGGATTCGGATAATGTTTCGGATTTCTTCATCCCGACCGATAATCGGGTCGAACTTCTGCTGACTTGCTCTCTCAACCATTTCATAGCCGTATTTATTTAAGGCGTCATAAGTGCCTTCCGGGTTGTCCGTCATAACTTTCTGATTTCCCCGGACGGAGGAGAGCGCAGAAAGGAACTTCTCCTTTGTGATACCGAACTCTTTAAACAGCTCCCGAATCGTCTTGTCCCCGTCCTTTAAGAGAGCCAGGAAAATATGCTCCACGGACACATATTCATCGCCCATAGCTTTCGCATGGTCTTCCGCATTCATGACGACCTTATTTGCATCCTGCGAAAAATACTGCTGGCCTCCGGAAACCTTGGGAAGCGCATTGATTTTCTCTTCCACCGCTCTTTCGAAGCTATCCGGAGAAATGCCCATTTTCTGTAGAAGCTTCGCAATCAGGCTGTCCTCCACCTGAAGAAGGCTTAAGAGCAAGTGCACCTGCTCCAATGCCTGATTCCCGTGATCCATCGCAATCTTCTGGCTGTTGTTGATACTTTCTACCGACTTTTGTGTAAAACGATTTATATTCATACTCACTACCTCACTTTTTCACTAAGATAATCCTATTATAAACGTATTGTTAGCACTGTCAAGTAATGAGTGCTAATTTGTTGTGAAAAGTGTGTGAAAAAAACACGAATGTTTTGGGGCATAAGACGTACTTAGATTTGTGTTTTTTCCAAATACTCCGTCATGGTCATCATTTTAGGTTTTTTAATATCCTTTAATGCCAGAAAGTCTTTATCTCCTGTCAAAAATATGTCTATATCGCTTTCTATCGCCGTCACCAATATGGGGAAGTCTTTCTCATCCCTTATTTCCGGATATTTCTCTTTTTCCGGATTTCTTTTTACTTGTACCAAGTCAAAGGGTAGGCTGTGAAAAAAATCTTTTTAGAGCAGGCTTTCTTGACGAAAAACTTCCTTTCAATTACAAGACTTAACTCTTCTATAACATAATCACAAATCACTATTTCATTCTGCTCCGTGATTCTTTTTAATTAAGTTTCTGGTTTGATTAGAGGGAAAGAAAATCACGGATATCAAAATGTTGGTATCCAGCATGATTCTCATTTTATTTTATCCTTCGTTCCTCTCTTATCTCCTGAGCGAAGCTTTGTAAATCTTCCTCCTTATAATACCCGGCTTCCTCGGCTACTCCTCTGAATTCTTCTTCTACTCTTTTAAAGGCCAGCATTGCGGAATTCTCAAAGTAAAATCTTCCATTTTCTTCCATTATTACAAGTTTATCTCCGCTTTTTAACTTGAGTTTGTTTCTAACGGATACCGGAATTGTAATTTGCCCTTTACTTGAAATCTTTGCCACTTCCATACATACCCCTTTCTCTTTAGACTTCTTCTGAATATCTGAAAAACTTCTTGAAGTGCAATTTATACTAATTAACTATGGCTTTTATTACATCCCTATTATAAATGAATTTTCTATTCTCTTCATTATTTTCTTTACAATTTTTACTTTCTTTATATTCTTTACTTTTTTGTTTTACCCTTTTAATCCCTCAATTTCTCCACTGCCTCTTTGATTGCTCTCACCGTATATTCCAGTTCTTCCTCCGTGAGTGTTTCTTCGAGGCTTAAGCGTAGTCCGGAGTATGCTTCTTCATGACTCTTTCCGATTGCGAGAAGTACATGACTCGGCTCTAAAGAACCGCTTGCACAGGCTGAGCCGCTGCTTGCGCAGATTCCTTTTTGGTCAAGGAGGAGCAGAATGCTCTCTCCCTCTACTCCGGGAAGGCAGATGTGGACATTTCCGGGAAGACGGTGATGAAGTGAGGAAAGGAAGGGGTTTTCCGGGCTCTCTCCGATTCCCTCATCTTCCAGTGGATTCACACCGCTGATTTTTATCCCCGGGATTTCCTCTAGGAGCCTTTTAAAAAATAAATCTCGCAACGCTGCTTTCTTTCTTCCCCTCTCTTCCATCGTGGAAAAGGCCTCTTTTGCCGCTGCCGCAAAACCGACTATTCCTGCTACATTTTCCGTACCTGCACGAAGTCCCCTCTCCTGTGCTCCGCCGTGTAAAAAGGAGGGAAGCTTAAGACCTTTTCGGATATACAGGAGTCCCACCCCCTTAGGTCCGTGGATTTTATGACTGCTTGCAGAGAGTAGGTCTATCCGCATTTCCTCCATATCGAGCGGAATCTGGCCGAAAGCCTGCACTGCATCGGTATGAAAAAGAGCACCGTACTCTTTCGCAAGGCGTCCTATCTCTCTTAAGTTCTGCAAGGTTCCGATTTCGTTGTTTGCCGCCATAACGGAGACAAGGCAGTGAGAAGCCCCCTTTTTTGCTTCTTCCCCCCTCTTCGAAGGGAAAGAACGCTCCTCTCTTTCTCTTCGAGAGCTTTCTTCCTGTAAAGAGCTTTCTTCCTGTAAAGCTCTTTCCAAGGCTTCTAAATCAAGGAATCCCTTTTGATCCACCGGAATCCGACTTACTTTCACACCCAAGCTTTCGAAAAAGCTACATGTCCGAAGGACAGCAGGGTGTTCTATGGTACTGGTGATGAGCTGCGCGCTTTTCTCCTTTTTTAAGGCACTCTCCAAGACCACGGAAGAAATTGCCCAGTTATCGCTCTCCGTCCCTCCTCCGGTAAAATAAATCTCTCTTGGAGAAACATGAAGAAGAGAGGTGATAGTCTGCCTGCTATCTTCTACCGCCTTTCTCGCCTCTTGTCCGAAACGGTAAATAGAAGAAGGGTTCCCATAAGAGCCGGAAAGATAGGGCTCCATGGCTTTTCTAGCCGTCTCCGATAAAGCTGTTGTCGCCGCATTATCCAAATAAATCATTTTCCCCTCCGCTTTTATCTTTTATCATAGCGAAAGTCTCCGCTTTTTCCGCCTTTTTTCTCCAGCAAATGCACCGCTTCAATATGCATGCGCTTATCAATGGCCTTACACATATCGTAAATGCAGAGTAGTGCAATACTCGCCCCGGTAAGCGCTTCCATCTCCACCCCGGTTTTCCCCAGTGTTTTCATCGCGGAAATAACCTTAATTTCACCCTGCTTCTCATCTACACTAAACTCTATCTTTGCTCCGTGAAGCGGCAAAATATGGCAAAGCGGAATCAGATCCGAGCAGCGTTTCGCCCCCATGATTCCTGCAACCTGCGCTACAGTAAAAACATCTCCCTTTTTGATTTTCTTCCCAAGAACCGCCTGCATAGCTTCTTCGTTTAGGAAAATGCTTCCCACCGCGACTGCTACTCTTTCCGTGTCGTCCTTTTCGGAAACATCGACCATACGGGCATTTCCCTTTTCGTCAAAATGTGTAAACTCTCCCATTTTTCTCCTCGTCCGTTTTTCAATAAATAGATAGTATAAATCTACTCTGTCGTTTTTTATTACTTTGCAGCTCCTATGAAGGAGCATGCCCCGCAAAGGACCTGCAAAGCATAAAAGAGATTTGATTTGTACAGCTATTCAAAAAATTTAGTCTTCTAAAAGAAGAAGCTTCTCCGTATCTACTTTAAGATACCGTGGAATCCCCAAAGGCTCCCATCTTGCAAGAGACTCCCTCTGTCCCATAAAGACGATTCTTTCCGTACCCTCTTTCGCCTGAAAATAGAAATTCTTTTCAAAGGGATATTCCGCAATGCTCTCTAGGCAAACGGGGATACAATTTTTTCCTGCCTCTTCCTCCGAAAACACAGGGATAAAATCATGGGCACGGTAGCCCACATAGGAGAGACTGTCCGGTATTTCCTGATCAAGCTGAAGCTCTATCCCCCAGTCGGAAGCAAAAATACGATCTTCTCCTCTTTTTTCCGCTTGGGAAATGTTTTTACAACCCGTCAAAGCCGCCGCAGCTCTCTTCCCCGGATTTCGGAAGAGGCTCTTCGTTTCTCCTTGGCAAAGAATCCTGCCCTTTTCCACAATCAAAAGCTCCTCGGAAAAACGGTAGAGCTCATCTCTCGAATGGGAAACCATAATGCAACTTCCTTGGAAGTCCTCCAAATGCTGCATGAGCTCTTCCTGCATTCTGTCCCGAAGCGAAAAGTCCAGTGCGGAAAAAGGCTCGTCAAGAAGGATGATCTCCGGTTCTCCCACTAGAATCCTCGCAAGAGCCACTCTCTGCTGCTGCCCGCCCGAAAGCCTTCCGGGAAGGCGTTTTTCCATGCCCTTTAGTTCCATTTTTTCTAAAATAGAGTTGATTTTCTCCTCTTTTTCCTCTTTGCTCCCCTTAAGAGCCACGGAAAGGTTCTCCCAAACGCTCATATGCGGGAAAAGCGCGTAGGACTGAAAAAGATAGCCCACCTTCCTCTTTTGCGGCGGAAGATTCCGCTTTTTTTCCTTGGAAAATACACAGTTCTCGCCGATGTAAATCTCTCCCTCATCGGGCTTAAGAATTCCGGCAATCGCCTTTAGGCACATGGACTTTCCGGCCCCGGATTCTCCGAGAATCCCGAGCCTCTTTGCTTCTGTCTGAAAATGCATATCCAGAGAAAAGCTCCCCATATTCTTTTTAATCGAAACGCTGCATGCCATTTTATCTCTTTAATCCTTTATACGACTTGCTTCCAAGCTTTCCACGTGAACTAAATCCGATCGCCAAGATGCCTCTATTCCGTGTCAGATAACTGACTTTTTTTATTCTTCCTATATTGTTTTCCTTATTTCCCTATTGATACATGGATATCTAACGCCGGAAGCGTTTTTCTTCTGTTGCAAATTGATAGAGCGTTAAAATCCCGAAGGACAGAAGGAGAACAATCATTACCCAAAAACCTGCGGTCGCATAGTCCTGATCCTGCATGACGAGAGCGATTCTTTGGGAAATAGTCGCGGTCTTCCCGGGAATATTTCCCGCAAGCATGGAAGTCGCCCCGTATTCTCCAAGCGCTCTGGCAAAGCTTAACACCGTTCCCGAAAAGATACCGGGTGCGGAGAGTGGTACAATGATTTTCCAGAAAATGGAAAACTCGCTCATCCCGAGCGTCCGTCCGGCATAAACCAAGTCCTTCGGAACAAGCGAAAAGGCGGACCGCGCATTTCGATACATAAGAGGTAAAGAAATCACGGTTGCCGCCACCACACAGCCTAAGAAAGACTGCACCACCTTGATGCCGAAATGCTCAAAAAGAAAGCTGCCAAAAGCTCTTCTCTTACTAAAAAGAAGGAGCAGGAAAAATCCTGCTACCGTCGGGGGAAGGACCATAGGAAGGGTAAGTAAGCCGTCAAGAAAATTGTCCCAAGGGGACGGGAGCTTCATCACCTTTCTCGCCAAAAATATCCCTAAAAAGAAACAAATTATGGTGGTTACCACTGCCGTTTTCAGAGAAATCCATAAGGGACTCCAGTCTAAACTTTGTATCATTTCCATCATGGATTTCTCCTTTCGTCTCCGTAATTCTACTCCGGCTTCACTTGTAAGTTGCTTTTTTGCTTCAAATCATCCTTCAGAACTCCGCTCCGCTTTCTCTTATTATTAGCAAATTTAGCATATCCTGCACTTTAGCATATCCTGCTTTATTCTACATTGGTATCAAAGTAATACTTCTGAAATGTCTCTTTTGCCGTATCGCTGCAAACAAAGTCTATAAACTTCTTTGCTTCCGTAACTTCCGCTTCGCTTGCTTCGTCATTTACCACCTGAGAAATGGGATAGATTACATTGCCGCTTAAGTCATAGGGAACCTTTTCCAGAATCTTTATATCCGCTTCTTTCCCGTAGGTATCGGAATAATAGGTTGTTCCCACTTCGGAAGATCCTTCCATTACCGCGGCAAGTACCTTCGAAACATTGGACTGCTCGGAAATCTCTACACCGCCCAGTGCCTCGGAAACATCCTTCGTGCTGATTTTGGAAAGGTCTTCCGCCTCCGGTAAGATGCCGAGGCTCACCAGCGCTTTTCTGGTATATCTTCCTACCGGTACGGTACCGTCTGCAAGAGCAATGGACTTTGCATCCTTCAGCGTCTCTAAGCCGGTAACCTTCGTACCGCTGTCTTTCTTGCGATTACGCAAAGCTGATTGTTTACCACATTCTTTCTTGTACCCTCAACGAGCTTTCCTTCCTCCTCTAAGGTATCCATCTGCTTCTGCGCTGCGGAGAAAAAAATATCACATGCATAGCCCTCCTGAATCTGAGACAGGAGCTTTCCGGAAGAATCTGCCTGGAAAACGAGCTTCACGGAAGGATTTTCCTTCTCATACTGCTCTCCGAGCTCTTCCATTACATTTTTAAGAGAAGCCGCAACAAAGACCTGCACTTCCGTCTGACCGTTTACATCCGCCTTTTCCGACTCCTTTGCGCTCTCCTTCTCCGCCTCACTGCTCTCTGTCTGCACTTTCCCGCTCTCTGTCTCTGCTACTGACTCCTCTTTCTTTGCACCGCCGCAAGCCATTAATGCTACAGAAAGCAAAAGGGCAAGACTTCCTGCCAAAAACTTCTTCATCTTTCTTTCCTCCTAATTTTCTTTTTCTGTACCCCGTAAAATCCCTATGCCGTGAAAGAGCTCCGGAAAAAGATATTCCAGATTCTCCTTACAGGCCTTCGGGCTTCCGGGAAGATTGATGATTAAAGAATGTTTCCGTATTCCCGCGGTCTGGCGGCTGAGCATCGCTTTTTTAGTAATCGTCAAGCTATACTGCCTTAAGGCTTCCGGAATGCCGGGTACTTCTCTATCGCACACGGCTTTGGTGGCTTCCGGAGTGCAGTCTCTTTCAGAAAAGCCCGTGCCTCCGGTAGTGATGATGAGAGATATTTCTCTTTGATCCGCTAAACGAATGAGAGCCTTTTCTAAAGCCTCTCTTCCGTCGGGAAGAAGCAGATACTCTTCCACTTGCATTCCCTGCCCCGTTAGAAACTCCTGAATGAGCGGCCCGGATCGATCTTCATATTCTCCGGAAGACGCTCTATCTGAAAGCGTGATGACCGCTGCCGTGTACGCTCTCTTCGGATCCGGCGGAAAAACTTCCACGGGGTCGCCCTCTCTAATGGTTCCGCCCTTGATTACTCTGGAAAACACCCCTTCTCTTGGCATAATACAGTCTCCCATTCTATGGAAGATGGCACAGTGGCTGTGGCACTCCTTTCCGAGCTGTGTGAGTTCCAATACCGCTTCTCCGACATGAATTTCACTTCCTACCGGGCATTTTGAAAGGTCAAAGCCTTCCACCACCAGATTTTCTCCAAACGCACCGAACGCGACTTCCGCCCCTTTTTTCCGAAAATCCTCTATCTTTTCAAGAGAAAGAAGGCTTACCTGCCTATGCCATTTTCCTGCATGCGCATCTCCCTCTATCCCGAACTCCGGGAGCAGGACTGCTTCTTTCACTTCTTTTTTTTCTGTTCCTTTTTTGGGGCTTATACAAATTGCCAATAACTTTCCCATTTATCCTCCAAGCCTTTTTTCCTGTTCGGCCTACCTCTCTTTTTTACCTTCTTTATTATCTTCGTTATTGCCTTCTTTATTGTCCATCGAAACCCTAACGCAAAGCTATCCACCGATTTTACCCATTGCTCTCTGTTCCGTAACCTCGGAGAGCTTTTCAAAGGCATGGCTTTCCGGCTTTCCTAAGATGCAGTTCCGAAACATCTTTTCCACTTCCACTTTTTTCTCTTCTTCGGAAAATGCCGTATTTCGTAAAATTGCCCGTAAATCATATCCGGTTCCATAACAAAGACAGGGCTTCAGCTCTCCTTCACTCGTTAAGCGAATCCGGTTACAGCTTCCGCAAAACTTCCCGTGAAGCGCGGAAATAAAGCCTACAGAGCCGAGAAAGCCCGGGATCCGGTAATACTTCGCAGGCCCGTTTCCGTGAATGGAAATGTCCTCGGTAATGCTCGGGAAGCGCTCCCTGATTTTCTCTAAAAGCTTCTCATTGTAGTAGGGTTCAAAGCCTCTCCCGTAGCCGATCGGCATCATTTCTATGAAACGAATGTCAAGAGGATGCTCCTTTGCAAGCGCTAATAGAGAAAAGAGCTCCTCCTCATTTTTTCCCTTTTGCATCACCGTGTTCAGCTTGACACGAATCCCGGCATCACAAGCTGCGTATATCCCCTCTAAAACCCGGGAAAGCACGGGAAGCCCGGTGATTTCTGCAAATCTTTCCTCCTTTAAGCTGTCGAGGCTCACATTTATCCCGTCAATTTCGGCGGAAAGAAGCTCCGGAAGCGCTTCCTTCAGTAAAATGCCGTTCGTGGTCAGCGTGACCTGTTCCACCTTATCAAGCTTTTTAAGCTCCTTAATAAAATCTAAGACCCCGTCCCGCACCAAGGGTTCTCCGCCTGTCACCTTAAATCGGCTGATTCCCAGCTTCGAAGCCTCTTCTGCAAGAAAAAGAAGTTCCGAAAAGGACAGAAGCTTTTCTATCGGAAGCACATTCTCCATGCCTTTAGGCATGCAGTAACGGCAGCGCAGATTGCAACGGTCCGTAACGGAAAGGCGCATATAATTAATTTGTCTTTGAAATTGATCCTTCATTCTTCCTCTTGCTTTTCTATTCCTTCCTAACTGAAAGTTGAGTTAAACCCATTCCCCCATGTCTCTTAGACTTCTTGATAACAGTCGCACGGCTTTAAGGCCACACCCTTCTAATGTATCGGTACTACGAGATTTCCCGACTCGTTTCTTCCACTACAGCATCATCCTTTAGACTCGCTCCAAAAGCACATCCAACTGTCCGCCGCAGACCATTCCCTCCTCCTCGGCGATACTGTCGTTAAGGTCTACATGGTAGAGGCAGGCAGGCTTCGCATTTTCCAAAAATAACTCCCGACTCTTTCGAATCACTTCCGCTTCTGCACATCCCCCACCAATCGTGCCGATTAGTTGTCCTAAAGGACTGATTAGCATCTTCGTCCCGGTTTCTCTCGGCGCGGATCCCCGTCTATTCACAATGGTTGCCAGCACATAGTCTTCGCCGCTCAGCATCGCGTCCAGCATTTCCTTCGTAAAACTTTCCTGATGGAAATACTTATTCTTTTCCATCACAATTTCCGAAAGAATGGAGAGGCCGATTTCTACCGGGGTCTCCGCTCCGATAGCAAGGCCGATAGGACTGTGCAACTCTTCAAGGCTTTCCTCTGTTACTCCCTCTTCTAAAAGCTGTTTCTTAATGAACGCAACTCTTCTTCTTGATCCCATCATACCGATATAGGCATGGGATTTCTTCAGAATCTCTCTAAGGCAAATGAGGTCGTGCGTATGCCCTCGGGTAACAATCACAAAATAGCTGTCCTTATCCCCTTTAAGGGTAGAAAGAGCTTTTGCGAAGTCCTCGCACTGCACCTGATCCGCCCCCGCTTTCTCTGCAGCCTTCGCAAAAGAAGGTCTGTCCTCGATGCAAAGCACCTGAAAGCCGAGCATTTTCCCTAAGCGAATCACGGAAAGGGCAACATGTCCCGCTCCAAGCACGATGAGCTTTTTTTCACCGCCCATGGGATCTAAAAAAAACTGTCTTTCTCCTAAGGAAACCAAGCCCCTTTTTCCTTTGCCAAAAGGAATAAATTCACTACGAAATTCGGCGGCTCCTGCACATTTTTCACCATCAATAAAAAGAACCTTTTTCCCGAGGTTCTCTTCATTTAAGGATGTGAGCAGAACATTTTCCCGAGAAGGGTCCAGTTCCGCGATATACTTCCATATTTCTCTCATGGATGCTTGGTCTCCTTTTGTGTAATACCTTTTGTGTAATACCTTATTCTTATTATTTTTTTAACCGTTTCCCGTTCCCTTCCGGCGTATCAAATTTTCCCAAACAAGGCTTTCTACAGTAATCCGCCCTCTCCGAGAGCGTCAATCTCTTCTTTTGTCACGGGGTCATCCGCCATGATACGGGGCAGTATCAAATCAAATACGGTAATCGGGCAAAACATAACGCTGCCCGGAAGTCCCATAATGGGTACATTGTTCTTTCCGTAGGCCAGCATGAACATCGAGCCCGGAAGAACCGGTGCGCCGTAGCTTTACTACTCTTTCCGCAGACTTTCTGATGGCAAGAGGCGTTCTGTCATCAGGGTCTACCGACATACCGCCGGTGCAAAGAATGAGATCTGCCCCTTCCGAAAGAAACTTTTGGATGGCCGCCATTTCCATGTCCACGTCATCCGAACAAAGGCTCTGTCCTATGATTTCCACAGGAAAGGGCGAAAGCTTTTCCTTTACAACAGGGGTAAAGCCGTCCTCGATTCTTCCGTGATACACCTCATTTCCCGTAGTTACGAAGGCCACCTTCTTTTTCTTGTAGGAAAGAACGCGGAGAATACCGCCGTCCTTCGTGATACGCTCTGCCCTCTCCATTTTTTCTTTTTCGATACAAAGCGGAATGATTCTGGTTCCGGCAAGCAGCTCTCCCTTTTTCACGGGAGTATTGTTCTTCTTCGTTGCCATCATCATTTCTCCGAAGGAATTGAGTTGAAAGAGCTTTTCCGAATCGACCTTTAATATGCCGTCACAGTCCGAAATGAACTCAATCTTCCCCTCTTTGATCTCTCCGGGATGCATGTTTTCACCTTTTCCCATTCGGTATAGGATTTCAGCAGCTTCATTTTCATGCAAGATACCGGCATCTTCGTCCCAGATGTAAATGTGGTCCTTTCCTACCGAAAGAAGAACCGGTATATCCGCTTCCTCAATTCTGTGCCCCTTACGAAAAATCGGACCTTTTTTTGACCCCGGGAATAATCTGCGTTATATCCTGACAAAGGACTTGACCGACCGCATCTATCGTCTTCATTTCTCTCATAGCTTCTCCTTCCCCGGCTTTTCTCTTTCCTTGTAAAAGCACGATATCTATTCTTGAACAATCTTTCTATATATTGGTTCTTCCGTGCACTGATTTCTCTATGTACTGATTTTCCTATATACTTTTTTAATATCTAACAATTTTTTAGTATGCTTTAAAACTTCTATTTTCCCTAGTATAGTGATATTTAGTAGCAAGTGCAAGGAATACAAAATTTATATAATTTTTTGATTCTTTCCCGCTCATTCCATTCCATCTCCAAGCATTCAAAACCCGCTTGAAATCTTGCTTTTTATGTTTAAAAATATTTTATGTGTTTAACAAATAATTCTTTCTAATTTTTTTATAGGCTTTTTTCTATATATCCATAGTGATTTTTGTCCTTCTCTTTCTCTCTTATTGTTTGTTTATTATTTATAAATCTTAAAACATTCTTTGTGCATGTTGTATGTTTTAAGTGAATTTTTCTCCACTTGCATTTTTTCAAGAAAGGAGTATTCTATATCTGTAGTTCTTCAGGGCGGGGTGCGATTCCCCACTGGCGGTACAGTCCGCGACCTGCGTTTGCAGCTGAGTCGGTGCAATTCCGACACCAACAGTATAGTCTGGATGAAAGAGGAGCGAGTTTAACGAGTTTTTCCGCCCTGTACAATTTGTACAGGGCTTTTTTCTTAAAATAAGTGACCGGAGCCGTATTCAGGTTAATTTATTTTTGAAAAGCAGGAGAGCTTCCTGTGTAACTCGTTTATAATCCTCGCTTTACACGCTAAGAAGAAGGAATCTGTTTATTGTAAGAGAAAGCAAATGCTTTCCCTTCGAGAAAAGCGAGGTAAAAAATGAAAAATGGAAGTACAGAAACAAAAATCATCACAGTGGATAGTGCAGTAAAAGAAAGTGGCAGAGGCCGTATAGGAAACATCGCCATCATTGGAATTCTCTCTGCAATCTCCTACATTCTGATGTGGTTAGAGGTTCCGGCACCACTTATGCCCCCCTTTATCAAGTTTGATTTTTCCGACTTTCCGGCGCTTCTTGCCGCCTTCGGTCTTGGACCGATTGCAGGAATACTGGTAGAGCTTATTAAGAATGTTCTTCATTCTTTCAGCTCCGGATCCTTTGCCGTAGGAGAGCTGTCCAACTTTATTCTTGGAGCGAGCTTCGTTGGTGTGGCAGGACTTGTTTATCAGAAAAAGAAAAACAAAAAGGGAGCCGTACTTGCTTCCCTTCTTGGCGCCATGACCATGGCCCTCATTTCCTACCCTTCCAACCTTTTTGTGGTATACCCCTTCTATTATAATTTTATGCCGCAAGAGACCGTTCTTTCCATGTATCAACTGATTCTTCCCTCTGTGGGAAGCATGGAAAAGGCGCTGCTTATCTTTAACTTGCCTTTTACTTTTATCAAAGGTATGTTGGATGTTCTGCTCTGCCTCTTTCTTTATAAAAGCGTTTCTCCCCTCTTGCATAAGTTTAAGCGATAATCTACATAGGGGGAAAAGATACATTCCCCTTAAGGTATTTCAAAATCATTTATAATATCCGTATCTCATTACACCCGATATTGCTGCCTGTATCCGCTTTGGAGCAAGCAATCGGGTGTTTTCTTTCACTTTAAGAGAATCTACCATTGAAACCAGTGAAAATTTTCCGTAAAATAACGAGAATAGGAAGTATTTCATGCAAAAGAACACAAAAAGACTATTCTCAGCAATTTCGTGTTTCAAGCTTTTAATATAATATAGCAGAGGGAAAAAATGACAGAGCATGATTTTGAAGAAATAAATTATCAAAAAAAGATGGAAGAGCATCGAAAAAAAATGGAACGAAGGATGGAAAAAAGGAGAAGAGACAGACAGTCTCATATTCTTCTCTTTGTTTTGGCCTTAATCCTTCTTTTCCTTGCCTTTATAGGATTCCGTTTCGCTATCCCCTATCTGCAAAAAAGGAATCTCTTAACGCCGAATAAGGAAAGCGCACCCGCATGGGAAACGGATATTCAGCCCCTTTCTTCCGAAGGCGAAACGGGCGAAGAGGAAAATAGCGGTGAAAGTTCTACTCTGTCCGAAAGAAGAAGCCATGAAGACCGCAGACTTACAAGCCAAGCAATATGATTATGACGGCGCTATCGCCACACTCAATGCTTTAAGCAAGACCGAAGATACGGAGGTTTCCTCCAAAATCGCGGAATATGAAGAAGCGAAAGCCAAACTTGTTCCGGTAGATATGAACAATATCACCCACATTTTCTTCCATATCCTGATCGTGGATACAGACCGTGCCTTAAAGGATACCCACCAGGGCAGGCAATACAATTCCGTGATGACCACGATTCCGGAGTTTAAGGAGGTCATTCAGGAAATGTATGATCGCGGCTATGTCATGGTGCACATGCATGATATGGCTGAAATGCAGGAGCAGCCGGACGGCACGAAGAAAATGGTAAAAAAGCAGATTATGCTGCCGGAGGGAAAGAAGCCCTTCGTTATGTCCGAGGATGATGTAAATTATTATATTTACATGCAGGGAAGCGGCTTTGCCGACAAAATGGTATTGGATGAAGATGGAAAGCCGAAGCTGCAATATACAGATAAAGACGGAAATGTAAGTGTCGGAGACTATGACTTGGTGCCAATCTTAGATGCATTCGTGGAAGAGCATCCCGACTTTGCCTATCACGGGCACAAGGCTATCCTTGCATTTACGGGATATAACGGCGTTCTGGGATACCGTACGGACGAAACCTTTGATCCGAATTCACCCGCCCTTGATCCGAAGAACAAGGCAAATCCGAATATCGAAGAGGATAAAGAAACCGTAAAGAAGCTGACACAGGCTTTGAAGAGTGACGGATATGAATTCGCTTCACATTCTTGGGGACATATCAATTTTTCCACTCGTTCTTTGGAAGCAATCCAAAAGGATACGGATCGTTGGGAGAGAAATGTGGAGCCTCTGCTTCCGGATCCCTGTGAACTTCTTCTCTATCCCTTCGGAGCAGACATCGGAGATTGGCATCCCTACCAAAGCGGACAGCAAGACGGAAAGTTTGACCTTCTGGAAAATGCAGGCTTCCATTATTTCTGTAATGTAGACTCTACACAGGTTTGGATGCAGTACGGCGATCAATTCCTCCGCCAGGGAAGAAGAAATATAGACGGCTATCGTTTGTATGAATCTTATATCGGTAAGGCCGACCGGCTTTCCGACCTCTTTGATGTAAAGAAGGTTTTCGATACCCGAAGACCCACTCCCATTAATTGGGAATAAATGGAACAACGATATTTAAAGGGAGGAAAAGCTCTAATGAATAAAAAGCTGGATACGAAGGAGGTAAGACACCTCTTCGAAGGAATGCAGGAGCTAAAGGGAACAGAGGAATATTTTTGCTTTTTTGAAGATGTCTGCACCATCAACGAGCTTCTTGCCATGGCACAACGCTATGAAGTCGCAAAGATGCTTCGAGAAGGAAAAACCTATATCGATATTGCCAAAACTACCGGTGCCTCCACCGCCACCATTTCCAGAGTAAATCGCTCTTTAAACTATGGCGCCGAAGGATATCGACTTGCATTTGACCGCTTAGACAAAAAGAAAAAGAAATAGATACTTATCTTCAAAAAAAAACAGTACCGCAGATTCTGTATGAATAAAATACGTATGAAAAAGGGAGGAGCCGGACCGCTCCTCCCTTTTATACTTATCAAGTATCGCTCCTGTAGCATGCGGTATCTCGTTTTTGATTCATAATAAACATCGCGTGCAGAGCGTACATTTCCCATTTGCAAGAATTCATGCGCAATGCCTGAGTGACCTATGTATTGAATATAAGATAAATACGATACGTCCTAAGCATCGGATCGACTGAAGCCGTTTTTCATCTTACAGCTCACTTCATAAAGAACCTTATCCAGCACGGCTTCCGTCTCTTCCTTTACCATCTTTGCAATCTCTTCATTACAGTCTTCCAAGAGCTTTATGACAGCGGCATTCTTCGGAAGCTTCTTTTCCAATTTTTCTTCCAAACTCTTCATCAAGGTATAGCCCTTTGTCGGAACCTTTCCCTGATAGCGCTCAATATGCATCTTACATTCGCTAAATTGTGCATCGGCAAGAGCTGCAATGATTCTATTTGCCCAGTAAAAGCTTTCCGAAGTAACGGTCTTCGTAGTATTTGCAAAATATTCCGGCGTCTTATTCACATTTGCATAGAAAGGAACAAAGGCATTGAAAGTGTTGGAGCCGAAGCACACCCATTCAATGGCGGCATATTCCTTCGGAACATCCGGGCGAATCTGCACAAGACTCAGGAAATTGTTACGACTGATTCCGATAGGGCGATATTTGCCTCGATTCTTTTCATCCCCGTATTTTCCATAGCAGTCATAGGGTGTTCCTTGGAAATGTGAAGAGAGAATATACTTTACATCCTCCGGCGTAATCTTGATTTCCGGGCAAAGGCACCAGGGTAAATCATCATCCTCCGGCTTTAACTCTGCATTTTCTCCATCAAAGCTGAACGTATTTTTATTGAAATACCTTGCCATATACCAAGCTCTCGGGGTGTTATAAATATGGTCCCCGTCAGAGTGTGTACCAAAGCACTCCCTCGGATTAATCCAGTCTCCCTCCGTCTTTTCGATTTCATCCGAAAAACGAAGGTCCAGATGGTTCCTGGCAATAAAGTCCTTTAAATCTTTGGAGCAGATATACTCATCTTGCGCACCATACGCATCTTCAAAATCAAAATAATCAATTCCAAGCTGATTCGGCATCATAACATAAGCATTGTCCGGCACTCTTCTTGCAATAAAATGATGTCCTCCAATGGTTTCCAGCCACCAGATTTCCTTCTCATCCGAAAAAGCAATACCGTTCATCTCATATGTACCGTACTGCTCTAATAGCTCTCCAAGCCGAAGCACGCCTTCTCTTGCAGAATGAATATAGGGAAGAACGAGGCTGACCATGTCTTCTTCTCCGATTCCTCCGATTTGCTCCTGCCTTCCGTTCTCCGCCTTCTTATACACTACAAGAGGATCTCCGGAAAGGACACGTTCGTTGCAGGCAATGGTTTCCGTTGCCGTCATGGATACATTTCACTATTCACTCCTGCCGCACCCCAGATTCCTTCGTCCTCATAGACTGCATTGGGCATACAGGTATAACGAAGAGGATTGTTCGGAAGCGGAATCTTTACATGGGAAAGGACGGAAACGTACTCCTCCCCCTGAGCCTTAGCTTCCACTACTATAAACTTCTTAGGGCTGAAAGAGCCGGAGCCGGAGTCTTCATTTCTGGCAATCATGGTTGAACCGTCGAAGCTTGCCTCTCGCCCTACTAAAATCGTTGTACAAGACATACTTTCCATCCTTTCTGTGGTTTCCCATTTCATAAAAAAATTGGAAATAAAATACGCTCACGTTCTTAGTATACTCCGTGCGCAATTCCATTTCCATAAAAAAGACGGTCTTTATAATGGCTATAAATCTTTTCAGCTTTTTACTTCCAATGCAGTCTATGCAATTCTCCTGCCTTTTTCAGGCTGTTAAAATCCTGCTGCCGTAAGGCTTCGTAGAGAATAATGGCCACAGAATTCGAGAGGTTTAGAGAACGGGCTTCCTCGAGCATGGGAATGCGAATACAATGCTCTTCATTTTCCACCAGAATCTCCTCCGGAATACCGGCGGATTCTTTTCCGAACATGATGTAGTCCTCTTCGGAAAAAGAAACTTCCGTATAGCTTCTTTTCGCTTTCGTGGTAGCGTACCAGATTTTAGGATTGGAAGGAGACTTGAGGCCGGAACATATACCACCGGGCTCATCTTTTCCCTGCTTATTTTGGACAGCTTCGTGGAAAGGGTCGGAATCCCCATGCTTATTTTCTTCTTCTATACTCCGCAAAAAATCCTCATAGGAGAGGTACTCCTTCAGCTGCAACATGGGCCAGTAGTCCATACCGGCCTTTTTGATATTTTTGTCATTTAAGATAAAGCCGTAGGGCTTAATCAGATGAAGCTTCGTATTTGTCGCAACGCAGGTGCGTCCAATAGCCCCTGTGTTAAAGGGGATTTCCGGTTCATGCAATACAATATTCATTATCTTTATCTAACCTCTTTATTCAACTTTCTTCCGCTTTGCAAGCTTTTCCCGTACCTTTTTCGCAATACTTTCCGCGGCGAGATGCCCTATCGCTTGGTATTTCACAGTATCATATTCATTGCCGCTGTGTTTTGCCTTTATAGAGTCACTTCTACACCAGTAAGGGCAGTGTGCACGAGAATCGGAGTCCTGCAGCCTTGCCAGATCGTCCTCATCTAAGCTTGCCAGGCAGCCCGCCTCATCTTCATCCTCATCATAGGAATAATTTCTGCAGTCCTCACAATCTTCCATAACTCCGCTCCTTTATGCTTTTCCGTTACATCACATTCTTAGTTCATTCTATATCTTCTGTTTAACGGCTGTTTCCGTTTCAGCGTTTCCGCTCCGACGGTGCTCTCCATGTTTCGGGATCCCCCTTTACCGAAGGGCAAAGATCATTTAAATAGCAAAGCTCACACTTCGGCTTCTGAGAAGTGCAAAGGCTACGCCCCAGTGCAATAATATGCGTATTCCAGCGAATCCAAAATTCCTTGGGAAGCACTTCCATAAGTTGAAATTCCGTCTTCGTCGGATCGGAAGAATCGGCAAGGCCGAGACGGTTGGAAATGCGCTTTACATGGGTATCTACAACGATAGAGGGAATACCGAAAAATATTTCCCAAAATCAAATTCCCCGTCTTTCGTCCTACACCGGGAAGGGCGGTAAGAGTATCAATATCCTTCGGAACCTCTCCCCCGTGCTCTTCCACTAAGGCTGCAGCACAGGCCTTGATGTTTTTCGCTTTGTTATGGTAGAAGCCGGTGGAATGAATATCCTCTTCCAGTTCTTGTAAGTCACAGGAAGCAAAATCCTCCAAGCTTTTATATTTCTTAAAGAGCTTTTCCGTCACCATGTTGACTCTGGCATCGGTGCACTGTGCCGATAAAATAGTGGCAAAAAGCAGCTGCCAGGCATTTTTCGCCTCTAAAAAAATCATGGGATGATCTCCGTAATGTGCGTCCAATCGAGCCATGATTTCCCGTACGCGAGCTTCTCGTTTTTTCTTACTTTCTCTTGGAATAAACATTTTTCTACTTTCTCTAAACGAATATCTTAGCGTTATGATGAAACCGCCGGTCTGTTGACCGGAGTCCTCATCGAGGACTTTTCCTATAAAGCAATAGAAATATTTCTGCCTGTTGCCTGATACTGATAATAGCGTACCCCTGCAGCATCGAGCATTCTTTTTGAAGCGCGTACAGAAGGCGTATCCGCATATTTATCCTCACGGAAAACCAATGTTTTAATGCCTGCCTGAATGATAGCCTTTGCACATTCATTGCAGGGGAAGAGGGTGACATAGATTTTTGCTCCTTCTAAAGAACCGCCTCTATAGTTCAAAATGGCATTTAACTCCGCATGGGTAACATAAACATATTTTGCATTATACGGGTCATGATCAACCTCTATTCTGGTCCATGGAAAGATATCATCGGAACAGCCCTTAGGGAAGCCGTTATAGCCCATGGAGAGAATTTTGTTGTCGGAAGAAACAATACAGGCACCTACTTGGGTGGACGGGTCCTTGGAACGACGAGCGGAAAGCTCGGCAATCCCCATAAAATACTCGTCCCAAGAGATATAATCACTTCTTTTTTCATTTTCACTCATTTTATTTCCTCACTTTTTATGGAAAACTGCTCCGTTCTTCACGCATAAAGCATATTTTCCTCTTAGCAATGACAGATTATTTTTAATAAGCCTTGCAAAAATACAAAATCTCATTCTAAAGTAAGGCTAATCATAGCAAAATCATAGAAAAATGAAAAGAGATTCTCCAAATATCCGCTTTTCGCTTTAGCAAGAAAAGCTTTGTAAGAGGATATCGACATAAAAGACTTAAGTTTTAATTCTTTTATGTCGATACAGTATTCATGAAGCTAGAAATCAATACAGAATCTCTTAGAGGAAATCTTACCCAAGGAGGGGGAATTCATGAAAAAAACGATGGACGCAGTCCGGAAAGCTTCGATTTTACTCAATCGGAGTCATTATTATGCTACTTCTTACTGCAATCACTACCATTTTCAGCGCCGTAACAATGAGGGAAGAAAAAAATACCTCCAAAAAAAGATTTGCTCTTGTTTTAGCAGCGAGGCAATTCTCTACTGCCAGTGTGGATTTAACAAGGCATGCCAGATCTTATGCATCAACCCTGGATACCCGTTTTTTAGATAAATATAATAATGAAATCAATACCTATAAGAATCGTGAAAAGGCAAGAGCAATCATGAATCAGTATGGCTTGAATCCGGTAGAAGAGACGGCAATGCATACCATGGAAATCACTTCAGCACACCTTGCAGACTTAGAAGCGCAGGCCTTTGACTATGCAGCAAAAAAAAAGATTCCAAAAGCGCAAGCGAACTCCTCTATAATGCTGATTATATGCAGGGCGAAGCGGAAGTGCAAAAGCAGTATGCCGTTTTCTATAACAGCATAACGGAAAGAACCGATCGAATCATGAGGGAGGCAGAGAGTTTTTCCACCTTAGTGACAACCATCAGTATTGTGCTTTTAATTCCTTCTATTATCCTTGTTTTCCTCATGATGCTTTTCGTAAGAAGAGAACTGATGAAGCCGCTTGTGATCATTAAGGACAGTATGCTGCGCCTTTCGGAAGGCCGCCTTTTCGATACCCATATTAATCTCCCTGTAGACAACACCGAAGTCGGAAGTACAGTCGGCGCCATAAAAGAAATGACACACCGTCTAAAGAAAATCATCGGAGATATGCATTCTCTCCTTTTTGCCATGGCAGACGGAAACTTCCGCATTAAAAGCAGTTGCAGAGAAATGTATGTAGGAGACTATCAAAGCATATTTGAATCCCTGGTACAGATACATCACAAATTAAAGGACACTTTGTCAGAGGTGGAAAAGACCTCCGAGTATGTCAACGACTCTGCGAAGGAAGTCTCCAGAGGAAGCGAAACCCTAGCCAAAAGTTCCACGGAACAGGCAAGTTCAATTGAAGAGCTTTCCGCCAATATTTCCGATGTTTCCGATAAGATTAAAACCAATGCGGAAAATGCAAGCTTGGCAACCGAGCTTTCGGATGCTACGGAAGCAATGCTGAAGGACAGCAGTGATCAAATGAATGCTCTGAGCAGTTCCATGAACGAAATCAACGGAACCGCTCAGCAGATAAGCAGTATCATCCAAACCATTGATGATATTGCCTTCCAAACCAATATCCTCGCTCTAAATGCCGCAGTAGAAGCTGCCCGTGCAGGAGAGTTTGGAAGAGGCTTTGCCGTAGTTGCAGACGAAGTACGTAATCTTGCGGGAAAATCTGCAGAAGCCGCCAAAAATACGACAGCACTGATTGAAAATACAGTTCGTTCTATACAAGATGGTACAAAAATGGCGGATCAAGCAGCATCATCCTTGGAAAAGCTGGTAAAGAGTTCCCGTCAGATGAATACAAAGATTACGGAGATTGCAGAATATTCCAACAGACAGTCTGAAACTGTAAGCGGAATAGAGCAGGGAGTAGAAATGATTTCTTCCATTGTGCAGAACAATTCTGCCTCTGCAGAGGAATTATCCGCAACAAGCGAAAGACTCTTTGACCAGGTACAGAACCTGGAAGAGATTCTTAAGCATTTCACACTTTAGTTTTGTGCATCAGATATTTCTTTTTTTCATTTTTCATTCCTTGCCCCCCTTCTCCTGCTCTTAGAGAAGGGGGGATTTTTTTGCGAAAAACAAAAAAGTCGTTGACAAGGTCAATGGGGGTATAGTAATATATCGTTCGTGCCTTGAAAATTAAACAAAGTACAAGTGCGGGTGTAGTTCAATGGTAGAATGTCAGCCTTCCAAGCTGAACACGTGGGTTCGATTCCCATCACCCGCTTTTTTGCCCAGATAGCTCAGTCGGTAGAGCAGAGGACTGAAAATCCTCGTGTCACTGGTTCGATTCCGGTTCTGGGCACTGTGCGCGAGTGGTAGAGTGGTACTATGTCTCCTTGCCAAGGAGAAGGTCGCGGGTTCGATTCCCGTCTCGCGCTTGCTACCACCAATAGTGTTGGAAGTTACAAAAAAAGGGGCTTTGGAGAGGTCCTTTTTTTGTGCTTCTAGTTCGGGTTGAATAGTACATTTAAAATGTACTATTCAACTTAGATAGCAATGAATCCTTTTCTTCCAGGTCAAATATGTATTTATAGGTTGTCTCTACATTTCGATGTCCTAGTAAGGATTGTATTGTTTTAACATTAAAGCCATAGTAGTTAAGCTTTGATGCGTAGGTTCTACGTAGTGCATGGGATGATTTTAAAGGACTGATACCTCGTATTTTTTGGTATTTATATAGCCTGTGATTTAGCATAGATGTGGTTATTAATTTACCATCCTGATAAAAAATATATTCTGATTTTTCCGATAGCTCCTTAATTACATCTAATACTTCCTGCGCTTTTTCCGGAATAGGAATAATTCTATCGCTTGAATCTTCCTGTCCACTACGTGCAGTTTTAGTATATTCAACCACTTTATAGCAATGATTACCATGAGCATCAATACTCTTTTCGTATTGCCGTTGGATATGAATTTTATTATCGCAAATATCACTCCATTTAATAGCAAGTAGTTCTCCAACACGTAATCCCATAAATAAATTGAATTGAATAGCAAGTGGGACAAAGCTCCCAGAATCTTTAAAATCTTTCTTGCACTCCTCTAATATAATAAATTCTTCATGTAAAAGAAAGACTTTTTTTCTTGCATTATTTCTTTTTTTAGCAAGAGTTCTGCTAGTTAATTTTATTTTATCTATGATATTTTCTGAAACATATTCATGAACGAGAGCTAAGTGAAAAACTCCTCTTAGAATGCTGCGTATGTTGCTCCATTCTTGGGTTGTAAGCTTTGGAAAGTCTTTTATTAATGAATTAGCCCATTCTTCAATAATGGAGAGACTAATATCTTTTAACTCGTATTCTATCCATTTTGAGTGTGCAATATATTTTTCATATCGTTGTTTGTGCCGGAGGATAGTAACGTCTTTTAGATTAGTTTTTTTGAGAGATTCTATCCACTCAGCATAACAATCTTTAAATGTATGAATCATTTATTCTCTCCCTATAGATAATTCACTATATATATTATATATAATATTCCGTATATTGTAAATATATTATATATATTTTTATTTTTAGATTTTTATACTAAGTATATGATAGATAGATGAATATTGCTACTTTAATATATATTTAATCATGTTCACAAATTGTTCACAAAAATATCTCTTAAAAAAACAAATTAAAAAAAGTACTCTACAATGGCTTTTAATAAGACTTCGGCGAGTTCACTATTTTGTTCGCTTATGTTCTTTGTATTATGGTAAAATTCTACAATAGATAAGTTTGTATACATTTATATTATTATTCGAAAGGATACAGACTATGGAAGAGCTGAACAGTACACTAAATGCTACAGAATCAACTCTAGAATCATTAAATCGGATTCTTACTGCCATACTAGAAAGACTTATCCTAGAGTCAAAAAAAGAGCAAGATAAAAGTGTTTTAAATAGGCTTAAATCCTATACTGAGCAGGGAGGTAGGATATATTCGATTCCGATAAATCGCAAGTCACAAGAATTATTTGAGAATTCTTTAAATTCTGAACGTGTACTTGCTTACAAATGCGAATCGGTTGATGATCCAGAGAAATATCAGTACCTTGTAAGAGATTGTGATGTTACTAAATGTTGCCATACGTCAAAGAATCAATGTCTTTAGCACATGGCAATACTAATCAAAAAAATAAGTTAAGTGATCATAAATATGTTGCGGATAAAAAACTCGATGATGTTTTAACTAAAGCAGAAGTAAAACTTTCTGTGAAAGAAAAAGATAGGGCTTTAAGAAAAGCAAGAAATAATGATAAAAGAGGTAGAAAATATGAACGATAAATTCTCTTTAGATATGGTAGGCATTCGGCTTATAACAGATAAAAAGCTTTACTCTGATACTGCACTTACTTCTCCTGAAAAAGCCGTGGATCTTATCGGCCAAGAAATTGCATCATTTGATCGAGAAGCTGTTGCTATAATTAATTGCTCTACAGCCCTTAAACCTATTAACGCTCATATTGTTTCGATTGGAAGTATAGATACATCCATTGTATCTCCAAGAGAAGTATTTAAAGCGGCTATCTTATCTAATGCTGCTGGTTTTATCCTTATGCACAACCATCCATCAGGTACTTTAATACCATCAAAGCAAGACTTTATAATGACTGGAGGTTTATTCTTTGCCGGTGAATTAATGAGTACTCACTTGATTGATCATATTATAGTTGGTTATAATAATGGAAAACTTGATTTTCATTCATTCACACAACATGACGAATTTAATATTGCTAAAGAAGCTTTCAAACAATCTAGTAGTTTTGCTAACTATTTTAGAGAGCCTTCTCAAAACAATATTGTTAAAGCATCTAAGAATCTTTCAGAGGTACTTTCTAAGTATAAAAGCAAAGAACCACATCAAGCTTCTGGGAAAAAAGAACATATATAATATATTTACAATATAGAAAATATGTTATATTATATATATAACATATTGAACATATTTAAAAAGAAAGGAGCTTAATATGGGAAAGGATTTTACAAGATTATCCAAAAGAATGAAAATGGTGAAACCCTTATGACAAAAAAAGAGTTAGTAGACTACTTTAATAGCAAGCCGGTGGATGAAGATATATATTTAAACATTTCTTTTTCTGATGAGAAGCAAACTTTTTGATCAGGAATTCACACAAGAAGAAATAAGTAAGATATATAAATAGTTTCATCTAATTGAATTGGACGAATAGACTCGGTACTGGACTGAGTCTATTTTTTTATATTATAAGGAGGAAATAATGGCTAAGCTTAAAGAAAAAGAAGAACAAAAAAACGCTCTTGAGAAAGTAAATATGAATATCAGGTATATTGACAGCTTACAAAAAGGATTGTGTAACCCCGTTATAAATATTGAGGTAGATAAAAAAAGATAAAAGAGCACGGCATTAGAAGAAACTATGAGAACATTTGTTATTAATAGCTTTATCAAATCATTGAAAAAAAGATGTTAAAAGACTGTGTAAAAATTCTCATTTGAGCTTGAGGAAGAGGATCTTAAAATTTTTAAATTGTGGTTCTTCAAAAGAGCAGCCTAATGAAATTGAAAGCCAGGGGTGAAGTAAATTCAGAAGAAGTTTAATATTATATATATAATATTAAAGCACAATGTAATATATTAAATATATGATAGATAAATAGGAGAATATAAAAGAGAATATGAACTGTCCTCATGGAAGATCCACAAATATGTTACTGGGTGAAAATTTATCTATAACATATAATACTAATCCGTATAACAAAAAAAATATTCCTGCAAATGGATTGGGGTGGCTACATACATTAGTTATCGGTGGAACCGGAACAGGAAAATCCAGATATTATGTAAAGCCCAATATATACTCATTACCGACAGATCCAGTAACAGGAAAAGCAATATCTATGGTAATTACAGATCCGAAAGGAGAGCTGCTAAATGATTGTGGAACATTTCTAAAAGAACATGGGTATGAAGTTCGAGTATTTAATCTTTTTGAAATGAATAAAAGCGATTGTTATAATCCCTTTGCTTATATCAGAACTCAACAAGATATATCGGTTCTTGTTGGAGCAATTGTAGAAAATATGACAAATGGCAAAGATCAAGGAGATCATTGGTCTACTACAGCTACGTACGTATTAACTTCTATTTGTTCCTATGTGTACTATGAGATAGATTATAGCGAAGCTAACCTTTCTTCTGTTGTATCGCTTCTTGAAACCTGGTCGCCTACAGATGATAAGTCATCTATATATGATGCAATAATGGAAGATTTAGAAGAAGAAAAAGGATCTGATCATCCGGCTCTTATGTACTACCATAAAATAACAGCTCGGGGAGAAGAACTTGGATCTATATTATCTACTGCATCAAAATGTCTGGGCGTATTTGCGCAAAGATCTATACGAATCATGACAAATACAGATAGTATGGAGCTTGACAAAATTGGTGATCGTCCGTCTGCGCTCTTTGTAATAACTCCTCCTGATACGAAGGTGTTTAATTTTCTCGTATCTTTAATGTATTCTCAGCTGTTTACTGTATTAACAAGCAAGGCCAATAAGGAATACAAAGATTTCGGGCAGACTTTACCACATAAGGTTTGGATGATTCTTGATGAATTTGCTAACACGGGAAAGATACCAGAGTTTGATGTAAAAATCACTTTACTACGAAGTGTAGGAATATTTTGTTCCATCATTGTCCGAGCTCCGTCACAAATTGAAGCGCTGTACGAAAAAAACAGCAGGAACAATAATGTCAAACTGTTCTATTACCCTTTTTAGGGTTCTTCAGGAAATACTAGCAAGGATGATAGTGCTGCGAACTTTATATCTAAAAACTTAGATTATAAAACAATCAGAACAGAATCATATTCTATATCGTACCATAAAGGCGATAACACACCACAAATTAATACTTCCGTACAAGCACAAAAAAAGAGAATTAATGACACCTTCGAAGTAAAAAAGAATGAAAAAGTGATGAATGCATTATTTTTACTAGGTGGACAATTTCCGATTCTGACAAAAAAAGCGACAGCAACTTGAGTCTTGCATGAATTACGATATAGCAAAAGAAATTAAAGACTCTCACCCTTCTTTTGAAAGACACACAAAAGATACATATCGCCTGGGGCGTTCATATTCTGAAGGAATTAGGAAAATACAGGATAAAGCCCGGGCTGAAGAAATAGCCTTTAAAGAAGAATTTGAAAAAGATTGATGAGATGGAAAGAATGGATAGTAAAAATGCTGCGCAGCTAAGAAATTCAGTGGTTCCACTAGAAAAGACTCCAAATCTTAAAGGGGTTGGAGGAATTGTGCTGCAGGAAGAAATTTATAAGGAGGAGGAATTAGAACCGGTATGGTAAAGAAGAAAAATTAGCATATGGACTATTTCATATTTGATTATTCTTTTTGTTAATGTCGCAGTGGTTTTGCATCGCATCTTTCATTATGGGAAAGAAGTATAGGTAGCTTTGATATCTTACAATTATCTTCTGTAGTTAATTACTTTGGCATTGTTCCATTTATACCAAAAAAATATTTTTTTCAATATTTTTTTGCTTTAGAAAAACATCTTATTTGGTTGTTTATTCTTGTTTTTTTATCTATCAAGTCCTATCCAGCTTAAAGGTAGAAAAGACCAAAAAGGAGACAAAGCCACAAAAGGTATAGAATACGGATCAAATCACTTTATGTCTAAAGTTGAAATAGCGGAGTATAAAAAAAGAAAAAGAATGACGAAGGACTTTCCCTATAGTAGGGATTGCCGGATAGATGCATTTTAAAAGAGAGGAAAAACAAATGAAAACAGTTAATGTAGTAAAGAAGATTAAAAGAGACATTGTTAGTAAAATTGAGAGATTTGCATTGATATTTTCCTTAATTGGATTTAATCTATGTACAATAGTCTATGCGGAAGACAATAATGAAATTATCAAAGGAACTGTCACTGACATATTTAATTTTATACAGGTCGGATTTTTCATATCCGCCCTTATAACCGGATTGATGGCAGGCAAAAGCTATAGCGATTCTCAAACAAACGACGATCCCGGCGCGAATAAAACATTTAGAGGACAGGTTACAGCTGCTTTGGTTCTTCTAGCTATAGCTATTGGTGTGACCGTATTTAGGGATAGAATCATCAAAATTATAATCAAGGAATAAAACATCAGGAGGTATTTATGATTACCTTAGCCATATATTTTGTAATATACTTAATTGTTGTATTAATTCCATATTTTTTTCTTTCTGATGTATCTAAGGCTTTATTTGGAATAGAATTTCCACAACCATCAATGGGACTATTGTTTCTGAGCTTTTTGTTTTTTCCCATTATTATAAAGCTATTAAAAATTTCATTCAAAAATTTTTAGTAGCTGCTATTACTTTTCTTCTTGCTGGCTTTATTTCAATTTTAACTTTTTCCGCTTAAAGAGGATAATGTAAAATCAAGTGAAGTATTGGAGCTTAAAGAAGATGAAATACCCATTGAAATTAGAGATTCCGTTCTAGAATAAATGGATTAAGACTTTTTCCTGCTAAATGATAAAAATAGATTCTGCCTAGAAGCAGAATCTATTTTTATTTTCAAAAAAGGAGGTTTATGCTAAGAATTTTAGAAAATCTTTGTTTGTCATATAAAGACGAAATAAAAGGGCTGTATAGCACTAAGCAGCTTAGTCTTCATAAACATAGAACTTTTAAATCATCATTGATTTTAGCAGTTATAGTAAGTGCGTTAATTTTATTTGGAGTTCGTGCTATGACTTATGCTGCAGAAGATGATGCTAATTTTTGTCACTAGAGATGAGACAGAGGGAAGTATCATTAAACCGGTAGAGAATGATTCTACAGAGACTAAAGATGAACTTACAGGCGCAGAAAAATTTATTCAGAATACTATGCTGGGGACTATTCTTTCTACCGAGGAAGAAGATGCATTTATGGCTCCGGCTACTCTTTTAAAAAACTCATACGGCTACTTGAATTATGCCATGACAGGGGATGGTGGTGATACAACTATGGATGGTGCAGCTGATTTTTGAAGGCCTTACCAATCTTGATTTTTTTATAAATACATACAAGGGTTTTTCTCTAATACTTATGTTTTACCCTGTTTTTTTATGAACAATCAGAAGAGTATATTGGAAATTTTTGGAGACGTTTCTGTAGAAAAAAATAATTCGGCCGTATTTAAAGTTGATTCTGGCCGTATTTTTTTATATTTAATATTCAAAAACTACTTTCGGGATTTTTTTACTTTTTATCCAAAGTGTTATGTGAAAGCATTTCTTTAAGTCTATCTTCCGGGCAAATTACTATAGTTGATCAATTAAAAGACCAGTTGACACAAGAAATGGGATTTAATAGGGGAAAGGTCTTTTAAGTAATGTTAAAAATATTATACCATTTTTATCTGCAATAATTATGCTAGCTGGACCATATATAGTAGCTCAAATTACAAATGTTGGAATGTTTTTTGTGGCTTTCCGGAGACTGTTAGAGCTTGCATGCCTAACTTTGTTTGCTCCTTTTGCTTTTTTTGATATCTACAAAGGCGCAAATTCTCAAGCTCTTCGTTTTATAAGAGGTTATTTAGGGATATGTTTTCAGGCGGCTGCAATAATGGCAGTTTTAGCGGTTTCTTCCATAGCTTGTGGAGTTGTTTTTCAGCAATATTTTGGCTCTATTGATACAACAAAAGGTGCAGTAGATATATCAAAAGTAGCCTGGACAATGGTGGCAATTAAACTTGCTCAACTAACTACCGTAGGAGGAACAGCGCAAATAACAAGAAAAATATTTGGAGGGGACTAGGCATTATGGATTTTGATATGAAAGATTTTGAGGAACTTAAGCAAGATATAAACTTAACAAGGGATCAACTTGAAGACTTAAACAACTTGAGAAAAAACGTGCGTGAATTGCAGAGAATTCGTGATGAGGCTACAAAAGATATTGCAGAAATATATTCGCATTTATTAGACGAAGGCCTTTATACCGGGGAAGTCCTAACTGAGATTCAATGCTTTTTTCAAAACTTGGGTAAATCGAATTTAGCTGAAAATGATTCTAATGTGGAGGACAAATTAGATGGCAAGCAATAGTTTTGAATATGGAGTTCAAAACATTAAATATGATGGCCAGAGGACTTCTATTCCTAAAGAAATTAACAACGTCAAGGACAAATTGGTAGGGAATTTCTCCATTAGAGAATGTTTTTTTATAGTAACTGCCATAGTTGTTTTTTATTTTACTTTAAAGTTTTTTTCAGGTATTTCTTACTTAAAGGAATATAGTTTAATCATATCTGCAATATTGTCCCTTATTCCAATTGGCATAGGATTTTATAAGGTTAATGGATTTACTATGTCAGAATTGTTTTTATTTCTTAACGTGAATCTCAGGTTAAGTAGCCCTAGCCGTTATCCTACTATGAGAAATGAATATGAAAAGTTGGAGGCTATTCATTTTTTTCTAAGCAAAAAGAAATTCAAGGAGAAATGGAGATTTCGCAGAAAGAAATTGAAATTTACCAAAGCAAGAGGGAGGTAATGATGTTTCCTTTTAAGAGAAAACATAAAATTAAACCGCTTAAAGGCTATGTTCCAGTAAAGGGATTTTATCAAGAACTGAATATATTACAAACAGATTCCGGGTTTAGTAAGTTATTTAAAATTAAAGAGATAGATGAACTATGTCAGAAGAAATATGAGGATAAGTTATTAGAATATTTCTTGCTTTTTTTCTAGAAAAAGGTTAAAGGGAAAAAGTATAAAAACCAAGCCATTCATTCAGATTTATTCACATGAAAAAAATCTACTTACATTTTTATGTAATCTTGATATGAGGTATGTTGAAGATGCGGAACAGATATTTTTTTGGAATGTGAGGATCAAGGATTAAACGTGGTTCCTTTAACTGAATGGTTTTCGCTTATACAATCTCATTTTTAGAATGATGGATAGGACAGATTCCTTTCAGATTGGAAAAAAATTCTATTTAAGAGACTTATCTCCTATGCCATCGGACATTGTTGAAAAAGAGAAGGATAATCTTTTTAAATCTTTATCTCTTAACAATAAATACGTGAAAACAGTTATGATAGATAGCTTTCCGGAAATCCTTTCTCATGCCTTTTTGACAGAAATCTTAAAACTAGGGACAACAATATCTATATTTTGCAATGCAGTAGATGAAGAAGTTTGTATTGCTGAGCTAAAAAAAGGTTCTTTATCTCTCTCTGAAGAGAAAGTCACTATATTACAAAAAGAGCTGGAAACAAAATCTTTATATAATCTGCAGATATATATCAGTATAGTCGGAGAATGCGAAGAGGATGTAAAAAAACAATTTATGGCATTAAAGGAAATGGCAGCATCTTTTGCAGTTAAGATTAATAGTTTAAATACGCAGCAAACTAAAGCTTTTTGTTCTTCAAGCCCTTTGGGGAAAAATTATATATCTTCTTTTAAAGCAATTAGCAAGGAAAGAATTCTTTCTTTTTTTCCATTTTCTTATATTCAGCACTACGAAAAAGGCGTTTATTATGGAAAAGATGAATATGGAAGAAAGATTTACTTTGACAGGATGTCTACCAAGCTAAATGGATTTTTATTATCCTCCAATCGCAGCACACTGCTAAGAACTATTAAAGAAGAATGTAAATATTTCTTGCAAAATGGAAAGAGAGTAGAAATTTATACAACACAAGAGATTCCTGAGTTGGGAGAATTTTCTTCTATTCAATATCCTGGAACTTTATTTTCCGGAGTGCAGGAAGTAGATAGAGAAATTCTTCGGTATGTTACAAGAAAGATTTTTGGTTTTCAAGGTCAAATAAAGCGAGAGCATAAAGAGATTTTTAACAGAATAATTGATGGATTAGATAATATTTCATTTTCTGCTTTTAAAGAAAGACTTAAAGACGAATCTATTACCTTATACAAAAAGAATTGAATTTCTTTCTCTTCAAAGTGAGGTTATAGGAAATTCTAACGTAGATGCGGTGGTACGCATTATTGGAGCAAAATCTCAATCAAGTTATGAGAAAGTTGCAAGAATGTTTTCTGCTATCGCAGATTCTAAAAGCAGATGCCGTTTATATATTAGACGGAGAAGAGCTTGTCGGAACCAATCTTCCGGATATTTTTCTTTAAGAAAGATTTTTTTATTATCTATCTGTTCTTTAAGAAGTAGAGATACCAATGGAAACAAAAATGCTGGATTCAACGAATTTTTTTCTCATCATATAAAAGGCTGCACCTTTTTTTCCAAATTGGATATTTAGACAGTCAAGATAGAGTGGCTTTTAAACCGTGTTTTTTTCCTTTAACAAAAAAAGCAGAAGATGAGTATTAACGATCCGTCTGAAAAATACCGGGATTTATCGCTTTCAAGATTTTTATAAAGACATACTATAATACCGGGAAAGGAGATTGAGTTGAACAAGTCATTAAAGAAAGAGCTTTTACACATTCCACATTTTAGCATTACAGATAGTATTCCAATGCGTAGTATATCTGAGGATGGAATTATTGAAGTACGAAAAAGGTCTTTATTCTAAGACCTATAAAAATGCAGGATATAAATTTCAATCTAGCAAAAATTAGAGGATAAAGTAGATATCTATATGAATTGGAGAGAAGCTTTATCCTCTTTTGATATTGATAATAGAGTTCAAATCACGATTATCAATAGAATTCTAGAAAGTGATTCTATGATTAAAGATGTGCTATTACAAGAAGCTGGAGACGGATATGATGATTTCCGAGAGGAGTATAATGAAATAATCCGGGATAATGTCCACAAGGAAAAAATGTACTTAGAGAAAAGTATATTACGATTACGGAAGAAAAGGATTCATTAGAAGATGCTATAAATGAATATAATTCGGTTGAAGAAAATATTTTTTCTCCACTTGAAAAGATGCACGTTTATCTAAATTCATTGGACAGAACGGAAAGATTAACTTTACTAAGAAGTCTTTATAATCCGGATTCAGACCAGGATATAGAGGAAATATCGGTAAATGGAGAAGCTATCTCTGCTTTTTAATTTAAATAATTTATATGGCCAAGGCCTAGATATTAAAACGTATGTTGCTCCTTCATCTATGGAATTTTTTTCTAATTATTTTAAAATTGGAGATAAATTTGGAGCCTGCCTTTCTGTCCTTTCTTATCCTTCAGCTATCCCGGATAAATTTCTTACTGAGCTTTCTGAGAGAAAATTTGACTGTATAGTGAGTTTTAATCTTAAGAAGATAGATAAAGCTACATCTTACAAAATGGTGAAAAACAAGCTTCTCAATATTGAGGGTGATGCTGCAGCTATGCAATCAAAAACCTTTTTTATTCCATATACCACAAAAAGAGATTTGGATAATACAGAAGAAATGCTTGACGATCTTTCATCTAGAGATCAAGACTTATGGGAAGTACAATTCCATATTACAGTTTTTGCAAATACATTAACTGAAGTGAAAAAACACATTGATACGATTAGAGATAGGTGTCGTTCAAAGGGGGTTGGTTGCCAAAGAGTATCTACGAATGTAGAGCAAGTTTTCAACTCTTGTCTTCCTTTTGGACAAGACCAAAGCGGAAGAAAAAGAACACTAACAACTGAGGCCATTGCAGGATTTATCCCTTTTTCTGCTCAAGATCTTAGACAAAAGCTTTCTGGAATTTATCGTCCACAATATTTTGGCATTAACAAAGCCACAAAATCCTTGATTTCATATAGTCGATCTTCCGGAGATTCTTACAATATGTTAAGACTAGGATTTACCGGTTCCGGAAAGTCTATGTTTACGAAATTCCAGCAGCTTTCAAATTTTCTTCTAGATCCTGGAGCAGACATTATTTGTATAGATCCGATGGGGGAATATGGAACATTATGCAAAGCATTAGGCGGTCAAGTTATTCATATTACGGGATCCGGTAAAGATAGGATTAATCCCTTTGATATTAATAACTTGTACTCCATCAGTGACAATGTGGATCCTATTGCGAATAAAATAGACTTTATTACTTCCATGGTATCCGTTATGTTTGGCTCTCACACAATTTTATCTTCTTTGCAGCAAACAGAAATTACTCAAGCGGGGAAGAAGATATTTGATGAGTGGAAATATAGCCAAAAAGAAGAAGACATTCCTACTATGGAGGATTTTTATAATGCTCTTATGGAAGTACCGCCAACAACCTTAGATATGGGACAAACCTACGAATTGCAAAAAACAGTTGAAAGATACACACAAAGAGGAACGGATATTTTTATTTTTCAGAAAAACAAATATTGATTTAAAAAAATCGCTTTGTTGTATTTGATCTAGTAGGTTTAGGAGACAATCTGAAAGAACTAGCCATGCTAGTTATTTTGGAGTACATATATCAAAGAGCTTGTGCTAATGCAAAGCAGAAAAAAATAACTATTTTAGATATTGATGAGGTACATCTATTCTTTAAGTCAGAGTTGGTGTCACAATACTTCTCAAAAATATGGAAAGTTGGTAGGCATATACTTTTATATACTTGCGGTATAACGCAGAACGTAACAAATCTTCTAAACTCTGAATCCGGAAGAGATATGATTAAGAACACTGCGTTTGTCCAGCTATTAAAGCAGCATCCTCAGGATGCGATAAGATTTGGAGAGCTACTTAACCTTTCAAAGACAGAACTTGATTATTGTCACAACTCTCAGCCTGGACATGGACTTTTATCTATTGCTGCATCGCAAGAGTATCCGGTTACGTCAGTAATACCTTTTAAGAATATAATCTCTAAAGAGTCGCCAATTTATAAATTAATATCAACAAAAATCATTAGAGATGAAATTTAAAATCTTAGGGAGGCAAATACAATGCCTCTCTTTTATTGCAATTCCTTTTTTGCTGAAAAGGGGTTTTTAGTTAAGGAATGGAGGGAAAATGGCAGCTGATAAGAATTTACAGAATGGGAATAAAGTCACTTTAGATTATCACGGGAGAACATCTGTGGATTCTATGGTAGAATCTGCCCTGAAATCTCCTACTACTGTCGTAAAAGCAAGTGCAGAAGAGTCTTACGAAAGTGCAAATGATTTTTCATAAAAACTAAGGATATCCAGGAGATTATTGGTGCTGTTGGCAATATAGGTGAGACTAATTTTTTAATTAAAGAATTACAGAAAGAAAGTAATCGTTATATTGCTTCAGAGGTTTTTCAAAGGGGATGGTAAATATCTATCCATTGAAAATTACATGAAAGACCGAGGAGGCATTAGGAGTATATAAAGGCTATACTAGGGGAATTGATGAGAGCTTATTCTGAGCTAATCAACAATCCAGAGCGTTTTTTTATATGAGAGGATCTAATTCAATTGATGACTTTTTAATATTTATCCAAAACAAAGATGTAAATGGAACTCCTTTTAATTCCGGATTCCGGAAGAGAGCAGATAGGGCAACGGAATTTATCGAGCTGCATGGACTAGAAGAAAAGATGCGTGAAGCCAAGGGTATTTTTTCACACTCTCAACTAAAAATCCTTCAGAATAATAATCAGATTTTTAGATTTAAAAGCCTTAAAGATTTTGAAGCAGCTCAAGGAATTATTGATACGTATCTTCTTCACAATTTAAATAATACAAATCTTCACATTCTTGGGGCAGCAAAGAAGGAATTAGGGGATTTACCTTTAGCTTTAAAAAAAGGAGGAATTAATCTCGAAATTCTTAAGCGCATGAGGGAGAAAGATATTAAAAAGGCAATAAAATCCTTTGAGGCACTTGGACAAACAGATATTGTTTCTATATTTCGAGCTAAATCCTTATTATCTCATAGCTCTAAGAAAATGAAGGGTTTAGTACAACATAATGCCGTTGGATCTGCTTTAAATATATTAGGAGTCAATCAATTAATGTCTATGGAAGGTGCTGAGGGGCTATCCTATTTAAAAACCTCTTCATCCATAGCGCTTACAAGTGGCCGAATTCTAAAGGGATCAGCTTCAATAGCCGCAGCTACCGGAAGAAATATTTTAAAGAAACCCCTCTTGGTGAATTGAAGAATCCTTTTTCCGGAGCTTCAGAAAAGATTTTGGGAGGTGTGAGTGATCGTCTGAATCACTCCTTTGCCGGTAATACTATTCGTTTATTGAAGAAAGTCAATGTTGATATTACATATCAAGCCAGACAGAATTTTTTTCTTCGCCTTTTTGGAAAGCTAAAACAGCAGCTTGGGAAAGCATTTCATTTTTTTACTTCTCCTATACGACTGTTATCCCAATCTGTTAATTTTTTCAAGAAGAAAATTATTATGCCCATAATTTGTATCTTCGGCCTATTTATGTTTTTCATCTTAATTATTGCAAATTCCGGAGGTGGTGGAGGCGCCACTGCATCTAGTGCTGTGAGCGTTATTTTGTCTGACAAAGAGCAACTGGAAGAATTTCAGACTACTTATGATGCTCTAGACAGTAGCTTTTCTTCACAAATATCCGGAATTATTAATGGGTATGCTCATACGACTAATTTAAAGGGAGAGCAAATTCACTTTGGAATTAATGAGCCGGATGAATATAAAAATGGAGTGTTTCAAAAGTTTTTTTATGATGGTAATGCTACGCAAGGTATTTCCAGTAATATAGGAGATTGTATTTCTTGCTTAGTGGTTATGATGCAAAATAATCAATCGCAGCATAGAGAAGAGGCGAAAGAATTATTAACAGCACTTTATAAATCAACTCATAGCTACTCGACTTCAGAATCAGCTTTATATCCTGGAACTAAAGGCTGCAGAGATGCAACATATTTTTGCAATGAAAATAAACCGCAAGTAGATTTAGATTCTTCTCAAGTAACAAAATATTGGTCTACTGATTTAAAGTATAATCCCTGGCTCTATGGTGATCTTTATTCGCCAACTAAAGACCAGGAATGTGAAGTTTGCCGGGCAAAAGGGGATATCCCCTATTCAGGCTATGCAGGCTGCACGGTTACCGGAACATGTTACCATGGAGATGGTGGAAATATGGGACGTAGCTATGGAACTTGCTCTCATTATCAGGCCGTATATTCTTGTCCCGGCCATGAGTATGGAGATAGAAATGGTAATATCAGAATAAGACATTGTGCGGGACCACTTGGATGCGAAGGTTATTATGAGTGTCTAGGCCATAACCATTATGGATGCCCTGGCCATAATACTTATACAGATGGTTCTCCTCTAAAGGTATGCTTTGGTCATACGGATTTAAATATGAACGTAAATATTGCATCTCAAGTAAGAATATTCCAAATTGGTGCAGTTCCTGTGTCTGAAGATAATTCAAATTCTACTACTACACTTATTTATGGTATGAAGGAAGAGGACTTTAATAAACTGTCTGCAGAAGAGCAAGAAAAAGTAGCAGAAGAATGGTCTAAGAAAGAAGAATCTGCACTAGAGGAGAATGGAACAGAGTAAAGAACGAGGAATTTCCTTGTTCTTTTTTTAAAGGGGAATAGATGATTTGTAGATATAAGATAAGTGGAATTTTAAAATATAAAAGAATATTTTATGTAGTTTTTCTTCTTTGTCTAATAACTATAGCGTTCTCTTTTCGACTTTACTCATTAGCTGCATCTTCAGAGGAAGATGAAATCTGGATGGGATTTGTGCAATATGAGTCTGGAGCTGAAGGAGGAAGAAGCGCCGGATCCGACTATAGTCATGCATATGGAATTGCACAATTTGATGATCGTTATGATCTTTGGGGATTTGTTGGTAGAGTGTTAGCTGAAGACGAACAGAAATATGCTGCATTTAAAGAGCTGCATAATAAGTACAGCAATTCCAAGAGTTTAATCTCTGCAAATTCAGCAGATACGGCAGCTATGGTGAGTGCCTGGCATTCAGTTTACGATGCTGATCCTGAAGGATTTACCAAAAGGCAAATTGAAGAGTTTATCTCAAAATACTATCCTCCATGTGTTTCCGGAATGAGTAAACAAGGAATTGATATATCCGATACAGAAAAATATTCTCCGGTTCTTCGAGGCACTTTGCTTAGTATATCAATTTGGGCTGGAAGCAGCGGTGTTCAAAAGGTTATTCAGAAATTGAAATCTTCAATGTCAGAAGAAGAAATGCTTAATATATGTTACTCGCCTTCTACATCTGAGCTTAAAGGTATTAAAACAAAATACTTAAATGGATTTAGAAATCGCTGGGAAAAAGGGCAAAGAAATTCAGCTATTCAGGATTTCGCTAAGTGGAAAAATGGAGAGTCTATAGCCACTTCAAGTGCAGGAGATTTAGGATCTATGCTGCAAGGAGCTGGAATTTTATATGGAATTGATGGTGGTTCTTATACGGATTATGTTAAAGCTTTTATAGATAGTCATGAAGAGTTAATGACTGGGTTTAGAGAATCTGGAGGATGGAATTCAGCCAATCAAGAGTGGGCAAAAGCCTTACTGACTGAAAGTGACTGGTATAATGACTATGGAATTACATTTACTTCACTTTCTACTACTTTATCTAGTGGAACGGCTTCAGGTTTTAGAAATTGCTGGAATTATCGCAGAAAAATTACCTTGTGCCGGATAATGGCGGTAATAATCCAGTTGTTTATTTCTCTCAGAGTGGAGGACAGCCACTGGTCAAGTGTACCCTTCGGAGGAGGCAATATTTCCTCTTCAGGTTGTTCCGGTAACATCGTTATCCATGGTTCTATCTTATCTAAAAGAGTGGTACAGATAAGAGTGGATGGATTTATCCTTCAGATGTTGTGCAAAAAATTATTGAAAAAACAGGGAACTATAATCACTTTTACGCTGGAGAAGCCGGACAAGGGTGGGGAATATTTCCTGCCGTAGCCGGATATTATGGCACGAAGTGTAAAACAATTTCTTCATCTAAAATTACTGAAGAGCTTGCAAGTGGACATCCGGTTATAATGAGCTGCAAGCCTTCAGAATTTACCAATGGAGGGCATTTTATTGTTCTTACAGGAGTTACGGACGATGGATATATTGTAGTTAATGATCCTAATTCCTCTCATCGTGACAAAAGTAGCAGAAAGTACACACAATCTTATCTTTCCTCTGTTGGAAAACAGTGGTGGTCATTTAGTGAATAGTAAATTTATAATATATTAAATATATACATTATAGGAGTAATATGGATAAATTTAGAAAGTTCTGTATTATGGCTTTGATATTAAGCCAACAATTCATATTTTTATCTTTAGGTGGGCAAGAAAAAGGAGGAGATAATGCTTTTAATCAGTATATGAGTACCTTTCCCACCAATGAAAATGGAGAATATGTTAATGAAGATGGAGAAGTATTAGATTGGGATTTTTCAGGATTTAGTGGAGAGGATTCAGCTGGTCTTGAAAATCAAAATACAGCTTCTGAAAATCAAGAAACCATGTCATTTTCTGAAGCTGTTAAAAATCAGCAAATTATCGAAAGTGCCAAAGCTTCTGATGCCTCAGATACTCCTTCTGAAGTAGGAACTATAACGATATTTTTTTATGATAATCCGGATTTTGACTGGTCAAGAAATAACATCAAAGTAGTCCTATGGAGAAATAAAAACCAAAAAGAAGAAATATATCTATACAAGCAAAATGATTTTTATACAACAAAATCTATTCCAATAGGAGAATATACTTTTGAAAAAGGCGAGAGTCTTGATAAGGACTTTTTCTTTTCTAGTGATACCGGGAGTTTCGAAATAAGCCAGGATAAGCCTACTATGATTGAACTTCATTTTGGTAAATCCGTTCCGGAAATCACACTTTCAGAAGAATTGAATGGTTTGCAAGAAAGCCAGGAGAATTTAATCTTACAAAAGAATACAAAGCTGCAGAATCAGCAAAGAAAAATGAGCTATAAAATCAGGATATTTATTTTTGTATGTATTGTGTTACTATTTGGCCTTACCTTTATATTTATTAGAGCAGAAAGAAAGAAGATGAAAGAAAGAGAGGGATTGATAGATTAAGTGATTATATCAATATCATTCTAGAAAAATACTAATTATTGTTTTCACGGAGAGGTAATGGTAACGTCCTTGAAATGAAGCGTTTTTTGCGTTAAACTTATAGACCGAAAAAGGTTTAGCATTTTAGAAGTATTATGTTTCCTGTTTCGGTAGAAGGAACATAACATAAAAATAAGTGTGTCAATAGTTTCCCGTAAGGGTTGAGGAAAATAGGGGAGTATTTTTCCGAGACCATTGACACACGAAAAGCATTATAATGTTTATTGTCCTTTTATTTTATCGTATTCAATCAATTTTTCTTCGTTTTCTTTTATATATTGTTCTATTAGATTTCCAATTACTTCACTGGCACTTTGGCGATCTACATAAGCTATTTTTTTTAAGTCATTGTAGGAACTAGGATATACAGTAATAGCAACAGTTTTCTTGCGCTCCTGGCTAAGTCGTGGACGTCCGACTCACAGGGCGTTTCTTCTTTTGTCTCCTCCTCTATTGAGTCATTTAATCCCACTATTGATTTAAAAGCAGATTCCGGATCAAATTTAGCTCGTTTCTTTTCCATTATTTACATCCTTTCAAGAATTCATCTATAAAATCTTTATAGTCTTCAGACACCGTGGATTTATGTGCATAGTTAAATATATCCATTTTATTGGCCTGTGCCTCTTCGATAGCCACTGCAGTTCTTATATATGTTTTATATATAGGTGCAGATATGTATTTACTTAGCTGTTCGGTTAATTCCTTTATTTGCTTACTTATATTTGCCCTAGGATTGAATCTGGTAAATAGAATTCCAGTAATCTTTAAAGCTGCATTACAATACTTTGTACGCTTTTTACAGTGATATTTAATTGATTTATCCCTGTTGTCGCAAAGATTCCGGCTGTTGTAGGAATAATAATATCTGTTGCTGCAGTAAAAGCATTTACAGTCAGAATTCCTAAAGATGGTGGTGTGTCTATAATTATAAAGTCATACTTCTTCTTCACTGACTCTATAGATTCTTTTAAGCGATATTCTTTTCCTGTTTGAGATAGCTCTTGCTCTGCTCCGGCCAACATAATATTTGATGGTATAATATCAAATCCACTCTTCAGAGATTGAATTGTATCAGTAATATCGGAGTCTCCTCTTATTAACTCATATATTGTTGATACATCCAAGTTTTCTGCTCCACAAGCAGCGGAAAAATTTCCCTGTGGATCCATATCTATTCCCAGAACTTTAAATCCTTTTTGAGCAAGTCCAGCACACATAGCATGAGAAGTGGTTGTTTTTCCGACTCCACCTTTTTGATTAGCTATTGCAATAATCTGCATTTCTTCCTCCCAATTATCTGCTTTATTATTTAAGGGTTCTTGATTTATTATTTTCTTTACTAGTTAATTCGCTTTGTCGTTTTTTGCCTCGTTCTATCACTTCCTTTAGCGTGGGTTTCCTTTTTTTCTTCATTTATTTGATCTAATTTAGGAATGTCTTTAATTACTTGATTAAGCCAGTTTGTTTCTTTCTTTTCTATAATTTGTCCTTTATCATAAAGTGCTATAGTTTCGAATTTTTTAGAGTTATCAAAAAACTCGATATAGTCACATAAAGGAATTACTTCTTTTAGCGTTGATAAAGAAGTGTCATATCTTCTTCGTATATCTCCTTCGTCTATTCCGTGACCACCTTCTTTAACTCTATTTGATACTCTCTTTATTGCTAGCTCCGGAGACTCCAGCCCTACATAACACATCTGAACTGAAAATCCTTTTTCTTTAGCTGCTTTTATCGTGTTGATTATAGAATGGCCTGCAAGAGTGGTTTCTTGATTAAAGGATTTTCCCTCTTCTATGCAGCTTTTTATCTTTTCAACAGCAATCCGCATAGCTCTGAATTGTGCCTTTGTATCTCTCCAATCCCATCCACTTTGAGTTATAATTTCATCAGAATTTATACGGATTCCAATGTCCTTTCCATCAAATAATTTATATAAAGTGGATTTCCCGGCTCCATTTACTCCGGCAAATATTGTATATTTTTTAGTTTCTTCCATTTTTTAGTTCTCTTTTTCTTAAAAGTTCATCTTGTTTTTGCTGCAGAAAAAAATCAGATACCATCATGTAAAAGGATTGCTCCTCAGTATTTTCAAGCTCAATATTTCTATTGAGTAATGAGTGTTTAGGATTCATTACTTCCTGGCATTGAGAATACAAACTGTGAACTTTTGTTTTGAATTGTTTCAATTCTTCCTGTGTCATAATTTTCTCCTTTTTGAATTTATACAATGTTTTACATATACATAATATCATATATATAAAAATAGTATATATGTTTTATGTAAATATAAAATAAAAAGGAGGAATTTCCCCTTTATTTTATACTGTTACTTTGTCTTTCATTTCTATATTCTCGAACATATCTATAGTAAGTTGCTTGAGACATTCTGTTTTTTAATTCACTGAAGAGTAGGGCATTAGTAATAACTCCATCCTCTACATTCTTATATTTTTCAAAGAACTTCTTCTTTGAAAGCTTTCTTAACCAAACCATAATCGTCCCGGGGAATCACTTAGTCTTTTTGAGCAATGCCTTCAGCCTGTCGCTTTTGTTTTCTATCCAACTCTGTTGTGGCAAGAAGCTGAAATACAGAAATTAATGTGTCATTAATAAAACTATAAATCGTTTTCATCATTCCGGAATCATTACCTTTTTCTAAAAAAAGATATGTTGTAGGAATATCTAAAAATATAACATCAACTCCTTTTTCTTTAAAGTATGCAAGCTCCCGGGCAGTTTCATCGGCTCGGCCTAGACGATCATATTCGGGTATAATAACAATATCATCCTTACGGACACATTCTTTCAAAGATATATATCCGGATCTTTTTGAAATCTTTCCCAGTTTGTTTATCTGTTTTTAATATTTCTATCTACGTCAATCTTAAGATCATGTTCAGCACAAAAATGTAATAATCTCACGGATACCTCTTTCTAGATGCTGCTCTTTTGTGCTAACTCTTGTATATCCAAAAATTTCTCTTCCCATATCTCTCCTTTACTATCAAAAAGCATAAACTGATTTATGATACTATCATAATATATATTCTGTAGATTTTTGATAGTAAAATTTGGATAATTTTAAATACTATCAGAAATGTATACTTTTTAATACATACTATTCCTATTCCAAATTTTACCGTTCTATCAATATTTATAACATAACAATGGTTTCTGTCTTGACATAATACATTTTCCACGGTTTTCTCTTGTTCTTATTTTTCATAAACCCACATTTCAGTTTCAACTTCCTTGTTAGGTATATCAATCTTTAACGATATGGGGTAACCCTATTCTTCCTATAATATATTCTCCATTATCAACTCTTTGTCCTTTAAAAACAAAACTATTTATATATATGTACATCCTCATGGTAAGGAGGCACATAAGACAAACTTCTCATCTCTCTTTCACCTCTCTTTTTCTCTACCTGTCTGTATATCCTCACCGTGAGGATATACAGACAGAATAGATTAATTTTCCTTTTTCCTTTTTTATATTTCTCAGGTTCTTCTCTTAGCTGCTCTTCTCTAAACTCTCTTAGTTGGTCATCCAATATCTTTTCAAGTTCTCTACTAACATTTATATCCATAAATCCACGTTTAAGAATTACGCAAAATGCCACATTGCATACATCCACTTTGTCATAAAAGGCATCATATATTATCACTTCATTTTTTATGCCAGATATAAGGAAAAAAACAATAAAATATATCCAAAAATTGCTATCACTATACTTAGAATCCCACGCTTTCGCATAAAATATACTGCTCGATATCCATCTTCTTCCGCTATTCTTCTTGTTAGTGTCCAAAATACTTGTACTATTCCCGTCGATAACATCAAACTACAACCCACAAAAGCAATAATTCCTGATTCCTTAATTATTTCACTCATCTTAGTCCTCCTTTTCCCTGATATCTTGGTCTATTAAAATCTTTTCCACTTTGTTTATGTATACTTTTGATAAAAAATAAACCTTAGTGTTTAGATTTGTAGTTATTAATAGTATTGGGTATATTGTTAAGGTCTCTAGAATTAAAATTATCTATTATTTTATGAATACTTTTTCTTGCCATATTTGGTTTCTGTTCGAGGGGCTTAGTAATTCTTTCACATCTTTGTAAAGCTATATCCAGTATCTTGGCCTTTCTATGAGGCTAACTATAGTACGATAGAATTCTTTTTGTATTCCTGAAATAAACGGAGTATTCTCAATAATTAAGTTAATCTTATCCATATCGATTCTGGGGTGAATTCGATTGAGCGCTTTTAAACAAACAGTATTATCAGTAGTGTTTAAAAATTCAAAAATAGTTAATTTTTATTATCATACTTAATAGCTGAAAGTGGGAAAAACATAAATTCTTTCGTTTATTTCCTCTTCAGACATAAGTATCATACCAGCTTCAGCTTAATTTTTGGGATACAAACAAGAACCACAATCATATACAGGTGCTAAACGTATACTTCCTTCCGACTTATTTATAAGAAATCCCCAATTACCATTATGTCTATCAAAATTTCCAATTAAAGCATCTACAATAAACATATCCCAAAAATATTCTTCCAGTAATTTGGCAGATATAACTTCTTGTGTTTGTATAGTGTCCAAAAATATCATCTAATTCAGTACCATAACCATTCTCTGAACTATATATATAATGGTATTCTTGAGTGAAGCAAAATCCTTTAAGTCAAATCCATTAACTGTAAAATCCTTACATGCCACGACAATTTTATTATTAAATGTTCCCAGAATAGTTTTTTGTGTTTCTATTCCAACACTTTCAAAAATATGACAAGAAATATATTCGCTTATAGAACTATTTGAATATTCCGGTTCTAAGCTATTTCTAACTGTGGAAGGAAATTTTAGCATATATGTTTCTCCCTCATATATTATTCCCTTCTTTTTCCCGTTTCCTCCTCCATACATAAGAAGTCTATTTTCTGGACAATTAGTAAAGTCTATCAACATTTTATTCATCCTCCAATCCTATTCCCAAATACTTGTTTCTTAAAAATCTTGCCTGTTCATCAGAGATTTCATAACTATATAGGGCAGAGTTTATTGATCCGTAAACCTCTCCCCAAAGGCAGTCAAGAAGACTTGAATTTTCTTTAATACCCTGCACATATGCTTTTTTATATCATTTCGTAAATATCTAGGGGTGTCATTTCCCAAATTTCTTCTTTAGTCATTCAATCTCCTTTCAAGGTTATCTTCTAAAAATGCCTTATAAAAGCTTTTAAATCATTTTTCTTTATTATCGTTATAGTTCATCTCTTGTATAGTTTCAACTTGCATTCTTTCATACTCTTCTTTTTATTAGAAATAAATTTATCTAGTTCTTTCCGGAAAACAGGGGATTCCATTAATTCCGGAAGTTTTTGAGGACAATTCTTAAGCTTATCAGCTAGCTCTCCTTGAGCTATCTCTTTTTAGCTTTTGGATCCTCCTTGTTACATATGGATTATATATCCTGAATCATAAGACTCTCGTAGTGTTTTTGCGAGGTTCGGTAGACTCTCTTTGAATTCGATTAAATAATCCAAAGGCAAAGAGTCTAAGCTTTTTAGAGATGTTCTGGAATTCCTGTGTATCTCCTGCAAATAGGCTACCAAATATAAATGCCTTATTGGTGGCCAACGATAAAAGCTGTATTTGTCACGGATAAGTCTCTATATAATTCAGTATTAGTATTAGCTATTTCTTGTAATTCTCTAGCTTCTTTTCTAGCACTTCTATCCTAGACTTGAATAGAATAACATCTTCTTCAGTTTGTAACCCGTACTTTAAAGTTAAATCTTTAATACTTTTATAGGGATATACTATTCTTTTTCTTCTTTAGTAAAATGCTGCAGCTTTTCATCTAATCCGGGATTTATAATATCTTCTGAGTTTAACTCCCTTGTTACGCTGCACGATATCCTGAAGGATAGTATCTACTTTCCCAAAAATAATGCTGAATGATATTATTGGCTTCTTTTTGTGGACTTTACTAATATCAATTGCTTGAAAGTTATCAGGGTATAATTTTACAATTAATTGTAGTGTTCCATTCCCATTTTAGTTAATGCTACATTATCCTTTATCCCTTATTATTTGATATAGGGGTTTCTAATAGAATATTTAGTAATCTATTTGCCTCATCTTTTCTTAACTCATGTATATTTACCCTACTTTGATCTTCACTAGACAATAACTTATTTAATGTATAAGCTTGCTTCTTTGTGATTGCTTCATCATGTTGCTTTTTATATAATTTTTCAAAATATTCATTAGCCTTTTTTAGAAATATTTCTTCATTATTCTTACGTTCATATTCCTGTTTAGAGATTAGGACTGGTGGCCGAACAGCAGTTTTCTCTTGCAGAAAAAGCAGTATATCTTTAGCATCAGTATTTGAAAGATTATTAAGGTTCTCTTTTAGAATTCTATATTCAGATCCAGAAAGTATACTCATTATTTGCTTTTTTTTTCGAAACTCTAGTGGATCTAGAGAGGCAATATTCTTTTTTATATCTTCCGTTGAATATACATTCCTAGATATTTCCTCCGGATTTATACCTAGACTAATTAATAACTTTTCTGCTGTTTTTTGCTTTTCATACTGTTGTAGAATATTCTCCATCTTGTCTATTAATGTATATAATTTTTCTGACTCTCGGCTAGATACAGCTTTTGTTAATCCTGCTTTAAAAATCCTATCATCTATATCACCTTGTGTATTTATTCCGTGCTTTAAACAAGTTGATATAGCAAAATTTAGTAATTCTAATTTTGCTTTTTGATGATGCCATGGCTGTATCTTTTACTATTTCTTCTGCCAGTGACAATTCAACAAAAGCTGTCTCCTATTCTAGAAATAATCTCTTTAATTAAATTCAAAAGTTGTAATAGTGCAGGAATTCTTTTTCCAGTGACATCATATTTTTGAATATAAATTCCAACTAAATTTATTTTGCTTGAATGTTGAACTTTGCTCTGATTTATCTTATTAAGTAAGTATCTTTTATTTTTACATTTTTCAATCAAATACTCAAGACCTTCTCGCATATATATACCTAGTCGATAATCAGAAATAGTAATATCTCCTCTAACATAGGTAAAACTTGTAGACTTTCCTCTCAATTATTTTTATATCCCTTTTCCTCCATTTTCTTTTCATATCTTCTATATTATTACTTGATAAAAGCACATTCTCTGATATCATTTTTGACTTCTTTTTGTGAATGATACTATATCTTTTGCTACTTTATCTTCTAAAAATCTCAGTCCAGTTTTTCTTTCCCCAATCCCTTTAATTTCAAAATCTAATCCATATCGTAAAGATATATCTTTTTGATAGTTCTTTAACCTGTTTATATAAATGATACGAGTCTTTAAATTTGTGATTTTTATCTATAGCATATGCGCATATGGCAATATGGTTATGAATATTTTTCTGTATCTAAATGAGTAGTAATTTTTACCTATGAATTCTTCCTCACAAAGAGCTTCGCATAATTCAACTCCTGCTTGATGAATTATTTCAGGATCATAGTCTTTTTCCTTTATAAGATGATATAAAATGAAATACATCATTTGCTAAATGTCCTTCATTTAGCCTCTCACTTTTTAGCATGATAACTTTTTCTAAATAATGAGCATACTAACAAATTCTTTGTCTGAACAATTTATCTCTGTTACTAGTAATCTATTATCTTCTTCATAGAAAAATTTTTCATCTCTTTCCATATATTCACTTAATGAACTTATAGATGATTTTTCATCAGAAAATGTAACTTTTCGGATTAGAAATGTAGTTATTTAGAGAATCAATTCCTCTTGATTTTTCATTTTTATGTTTTTATTTTTATATATTTTTCTACACTCATTTTTCTAAACTCTTTCATAAAAATCAATATTTTTAAATGTGAGACAGCTGAGCTTTGCTCAGTTTAAAGGTTGAAAACCTTCATAAATAAAGTTGAAAACTTTATCATTTGACTACATTGTAGTCATTTCTTGCTACTGTTTTTAAGCTATGCAGAAATGGCTAATTCACTGGCATTATTCATATTATTTCTGCTATGCATTTTACCTATATCAATCACTTTGTACTTTAAATATTTTCATATTTCTCCTTTTTCTATTCCGTTTCCGGAGTGTATATTTTTAGTTATATTTTTATGTATCTACAGTAGAATCTATCTCGTTTTAAAGACCTTGAGAGCCTACATAAAGATAATCTCACGACTTACTATTTGCTATGAGAGTTTTCTATATCAATTTCATTCTCATTAGGCAGCTTCAGCCATCATAAAAAAATAGGGACTAAAAAGTATTTTTACTGTTTCATAATCTTGGTAATCACTTTTGCGTTTCACAAATAAAAATTATCGAGAATAGTATTGACCTCATCAATTGTTAAGTTTGCCTCTTGATACTTTCCGGTACTTTTTATTTTTCTAGTAGGTAGTCTTTACAATTTTTATCTTTTCTCAAAATTGCTCGTAGAACATCAGGATTAGATTTATTACTATCTACTTCCAGCACCTTTAGTATGCAGCCTTCTTTTTGTGTCATTCTAATTGTTTCAAGTAGTATTCCTTCTACTATGGGGCATAGCGTTTCATGAAACATATTTCCTTCTCTCTCCTTTGCTTTTCGAAATATCTTTTTGTACTCATACATCAAAAGTGTCTTTGTTTAAAATATCATAAAATCTCCAACTGCAATTTCTTGCCGGTCTTTAGATCCATATAATATCTTTCTATAACTGTTCGTATTAATATATCTTCTACTTCCATTAACTCTTTTCTTAGTTTCTTTTCTTTTTTTAGACGTTTCTCGTTAAACTCGACTATTTGCTTTTCAATCTCCACAAGTTTAACTGCAAGCATGGATGTTCGGTCTGATATCCGTCCCTCCGGGAATTCCGGTTTGAGCTTTTGAAGGAACGCAGCAAGCTTTCGCTTTAAACATCTGATAGTTCTCTTGTATCTTTAATAACTCCTTAGATAATTTTCGATACTCACAAAAATCTTTTTCTTGCATAATTTCCTCCTTACCTTGTTCCTTTCAGACGAGCTTGGAACCTTTGCATTGCAAGTTCATCATAATCCAATTCATCTTTCTCATTTTGCAGTACATCCATGGAGTTATTTTTTTGTCTGTAGCATTGTAAATCATGTTGTATCTCACACGATAGGCCTATATTTGCAGAATTCTTTGAGTTGAAGAGACAAGTAAGTAGATAGCTCCTAATATTTTTAATCTCATTATTTTGGCTTGCTTTTGTTAGAGATTTCAGAACATAGTCCAGGTGAGAATCATCGAGCTTTAGAAGCTGAGCCTTTACAACAGAATAGGGATAATTCTTTTGATTAATTCTAACCTTATCTTGTGGTATAGAAATGATTTCGGCCATAAGGTCTATAATTTCATCTACCTTATCCTTTGCTCCTGGGTTCTCTAGTATATAGTCTTCATAGCGAAAATTCTTTTTGATGAGATTTTGATACTCTAAAAAGGCTGAAGCAGGATCTCCAGCGATACCCATCTCATCTTCATCCATCTTACGCAGCCGGATAGGTGAGATTGTTTTTATCCAGTTGTTATATCTTGTTTATTATATGGTATTGGTCTGCCCTCAGAGGCAAATGCATTTTTCTCCTGGGGCAAATCCATTTCCCTGTGGGGCGGATGCATTTGCCCTGTAGGGCAAATCGAGGATTATGCGGTTCTACGGAGTTTTTTTCGGCATAATCCTCCGGATCCACTATGTGATACAGAATTAGAGTTTTTCTTGTTACTGCATACCACGCAGTTCTGTCGTATTGATTTTGATTATAATTACCCTTTAATAAAAGACCTTCTAGAATAAGCTTATCTAGTGAGGTTCTAATCACTTTAGGAGTCATATAAGGGAAAAGCTTTGAAAAGGCCTCATTGGAATTGTAAGTCCAGTAAAAGCCATCATAAAAGTTTTTCTTATTCGCCTTGTTTTTCTCGCACCAAAAGAGTATATTATCTAACAGTATTGCACAATTCACACCATATGAAGTTGCAATCTCTACATTGAAATAGTGTTGCATAAATACCTCACTTTTATGAGGTAGTAGCTTGTAAAATCGGAAACAGGGTTCGATTCCCGTCTCGCGCTCTCAGAGATTAGTAAGAGCCTGATGATTTCAGGCTTCTTTTGCTTCTCAATTTCATATCGTTCTATTATACCGCTCTTCTCTTAGTTATCTCCTGCATCATCCTCGGATACCGTATAGGTAAATCTCTTCTTGATATCCTCATCGGATGCCAGATACTCATCATGGGTCGTAAGCTTGTCAATGAGCTTTCCGTCAATGATTTCCATGATACGGTTTGCGGTGGTTTTCCACAACCTGATGATCACGGGAGGCAAAAGATAATCACACCCGGGAAGTTCTTTAAGCCGTCATTCAAAGCGGAAATCGCCTCCATGTCCAAGTGGTCTGTAGGCTCGTCCAAAATGATGACATTGGAACCCGAAATCATCATTTTTCGAGCATACAACGGACCTTCTCTCCTCGGAAAGGACATTGACCTTCTTCACGCCGTCATCCCCTTAAAGAGCATTCTGCCAAAGATAACCGCGGACAAACTGGGTATCCTTGTCCGGGGAATACTGGGATGTCACTCTACAATGGTGTCTTCAGATTGAATTGCTCACTATTGTCCTTTGGAAAATAGGACTGGCTGGTGGTCAGTCCCCACTTATAATCTCGGAATCGGCTCCATTTCTCCTGCAATAATCTGCATGAGTACCGTCTTTGCAAGCTCGTTCGGGCCTACAAGAGCCACCTTATCGAGTACGGTTTAAGATAAAAGCTGATGTTATCGAGAACCTTTACGCCGTTAATCGTCTTTGTCAGGTTATTGACTTCCAATACATCATTTCCGATTTCCCGGTTCGGCTTGAACTGAATATAGAGGTACTGTCTGGAAGACGGCTTAATGTCATCGAGCTCAATCTTCTCGAGCGCACGCTTTCTGGAAGTCGCCTGCTTTGACTTCGAGGCATTCGCGGAGAAACGCTGGATAAATTCCTGTAACTCCTTAATCTTCTCCTCTTTCTTTCTGTTGGCTTCCTTCTGCTGACGAGACAATAAGCTGAGACGACTCAAACCAGAGTCGTATTTCACTGCAAAAGGGTAATCTTTCCGTAGTCGATATCCGCAATATTGGGTGCAAACCTTATTCAGGGAAATAACGGTCATGGCTGACTTCAATGACCGTATTTTCAAAGTTAATGAGGAAATCTTCGAGCCACTCAATGGAAACCAGATCCAGTGGTTTGTCGGCTCGTCGAGAAGCAGGATATCGGATTTCCGAAAAGGGCCTTCGCAGAAGCACCTTTACCTTCTCGGATCCCTTCAGCTCGTTCATCATCTTGTGGTGCAGCTCCGTTTCGATTCCCAGACCGTTTAGCATGGTCTCCGCATCCGCTTCCGCATTCCACCCGTCCATCTGGGCGAACTCGCCTTCCAGCTCCGCCGCACGAATGCCGTCTTCATCGGAAAAATCCGGCAGCATGGGGCATCCTTCTCCCTTCATCACTTCATAGAGGCGCTTATTGCCGCAGATTACCGTGTCCAAAACGGAATAATTATCATATTTAAAAGCTGATCCTGCTCGAGAACGGACAAGCGCTGTCCGGGAGTCAGGATAATCTCTCGGAGGTGGGCTCCAGAGCACCGGAAAGAATCTTTAAGAGGGTAGACTTTCCGGCACCGTTCGCGCCGATTACCCCGTAGCAGTTTCCTTCCGTGAATTTGATGTTTACATCCTCAAAGAGGGCCTTTTTCCCCACTCTGTAGGTTACATTACTTGCAGCAATCATGTTTTACCTCTATATTTCCTCATAAAAATACGCTATATTATCCTCCGACAATATAGCATTTATAAAGGGGAAAAGGGAAGAGGCAAAGGAAACGTGGAAAATGATGTCTAAAATGATGAATGAGAAAATAATGGAAGGATTCGTGCACTGCAGGACCTCTCCGGATTTGACCGGATAGAGCTTTTTAGAAATCGAGCCAGGGTCTGCAGTCTTTTCAAAATGAAGTCACGGAAAAAGATGCTGAACCACTACGGGGCCGTGCATGGCGGGGCACTTTTACACGCTCTGCGACATGGTTTCCGGTATGACCGCCTATGCCTACAGCGTAACTAATGTCACCCTCTCCGGAAACATCAACTATGTCCGTCCGGCAGGTGTCGGCACACTTTATATTGAGTGCAACACCCTGCACAAGGAAGAACAACCGTTGTGCAGGATGTCATTGTTCGAGACAAGAAAGAGGCTCCTTTTGCACAGCCAGAATGACCATGTATATCACCGGGGAAGTAGGAGTATAAGTATAAGGAAAATAATGTATATAAAAATGGGCTGTAAAAGAGATATAGGACAAAAACGTGTTGATGGCTAATCCCAATCAACAAATGTTTTATTCACCTTATGGAGATCACTCCATACAATAGCATCACCCCAAATCGAAAGGCTTTTTTCTAACCTTTGCTTCTCATTCATCTTTTTATAAAGCCTTGCGATGCTTTTATCAGTTGGCATTATATTCAATATTTCAGACGAAGAAAGCGGCTCCGGAGAGTGCATATAGCACCACCAGAAGACCGCTTTTATTCTTCTTTCTATCGATAACCCTCTATGATTTCTTAGCATTTCCCTAAGACGCGAATTAATACCACCCTCTATTCTATTATTCGTTGATGGTGTAGAAAAACTGGCAGTTAATTCATCATCAAGATATGTAAATAGAGTATTCTCTCGAATGAGTCTTAGTAAGGATCTTTCTGCCTTTAGGACTCTTTCATGCGTTGGTCTTTTATTCCCATACTCATCTATAGTCATTGCACTAAGAAATTCCCGATATTTCTTAACCCAGTCTGCAAAGCGTTTTACGCAGTTTTCACCTTCATTTTTAATTTTTACTTTTAAGAGATCTTTAGCCAGAGAATAAAGCTCTATACCCGCCATAGTATTTGGCCTTGAAGTTGTATAACGCTTTACTTGGCAGAACACATGAAATATACACCTTTGATGCTTGGCATTAGGCCATATTTGCTTTAGTGCCTTTCCAAAGCCGGTTCCCCCATCTGAAACAACCATTCTTGGTTCTGCTATCCGCTTCATAAGAGCTATCCAGGCACCCGCATGTTCATATCTGCAGAGGTACCATCCCAGTACATTTTTTGCATCACAGCAAATGAGTATACATGCCTTTCGCCCAAGATATATTCCATCCAAAAATAAGACATCCTCGGGGCTTTCTACCTTAGGCGGCATTGCCCATATATCCCAAAATTTAGTAGTTTTTCTTCTGAAACTTCTTCCTTCTCCAGGCATAGTGGATTGTGCATCTTTGCCGAATAGCCACTCTAAAAAGCTCTTCAATTCCTTTGAGTTATTATCAATCTTATGCGTGAAAGAACTCTTACACGCTTTGCATAACCACCTTTGAGAGCCGGCATTGGTCTTTCCTGATTTAACACATTTCTTTCCGCAAATAGGGCAATTTATTTGATTCATTTCATCTTCCTCCAAGGAGTATGGTTTCAAGGAAGATTAAACCCTCATAACTCGTTACTGCACAAGGACTTACAGCATTTTTATCAACACGTTTTGTCCACCCTCAAAGTTGTTTTGAAAAAGATTGAACCGCCCTACAGCCTTTATTTATCTAGCTGTAGAGCGGTTTTCATCAACACGTTTTGTCCTATAACCCTAAAAATTAATCAAAATGATTTTTCTAAGCAATATGGGTCTGAGACTTGGGTGCGCTCTCGCTAGCTTCGCCACGTAACGGATACTAAGCGAAAAACTGCGTTTCTCTTGTTTTTCGCAAGTACCGACGGGCTCAGACTACCCCGCATTCAGGCCCATATTGCAAAAATCACTTTATTATTTTGACTTTTTTACGGCCCCTTTTTATATTTATTCCAAATTCTCTTTCAAACGCTCATAAGCAAAGCTTGGATTCAACGTCATGCTCCTGCCGCCTGACACCTCTATGGTAGTTGCGGTCATATAACTTGCGGCATCAGACGCCAAAAATACTATCGGCTTTGCTATTTCTTCCGGCTCAGCCATGCGTCTTAGTAAGGTTCCCATGGCATTTTTCTTTAGCTCCTCTTCCGGAATGGCGGCCTTTGCCAGTGGTGTTGCCGTAAAGCCCGGCATAATGCAACAGACGCGGACATTGTGAGCACAGTATTCTCCCGCAAAGGTATTGGTCAGGTTGTTGATGGCTGATTTCAAAGGACCATAGAGGGTACTTCTTCCCGCCGAGGAACAGCGTGCAGCCAAAGAACTTACGTTCACAATGGCACCTCCGCTCTTTTTCATATAGCGAAAAGCAGCCTGACAACCATATACCACAGACTTAAAGCAGGTATCTACCATGAGGTTAATCTCTTCCTCATCATATTCTTCCCCTTTTTTATATCCTGTCGTACCTACATTGTTCACCCAGATATCCAGTCTCCCCAAAAATGCTGAAAGACCTGCTCCGCAAAATGATAATTCTCCTCTCCTTGAGAGACATCCACCACTTCCGCATAAACCGGTCCAAACTTCTCAAGTGCTCCTTTTGCTTCTTCCAGCTCTTCCTTCTTTCTTGAGCAAATAGCAACTGAAGCTCCCTCTTTTAAAAAGGCCTCTGCCGTAGCATATCCGATTCCCTTACTGCCTCCGGTTACGACTGCCACCTTCCCTTTCAATCCCAAATCCATATTATCCTCCTTCTCTCAATCCCCTTCCCTGCGCGGGTTGCATTTTTCTTTTGTGTTTTAGGACAAGCCATTTCTTTCATTTTACTGTAATGACTGAACTACCAAAAGAAAA